>Ga0315914_1001704_pt1 | contig 33368 bp, 28 predicted proteins | sample MpolenodulesMG_FD_203920 | JGI IMG/M metagenome (GOLD analysis project Ga0315914, IMG submission 203920) | Medicago polymorpha root nodule microbial communities from Los Angeles, California, United States - elongated nodules | ecosystem: Host-associated > Plants > Roots > Nodule | place: USA...
AGTACTTTGATTATGGATCCTGTACACTTGAAGAAATTGTTTAGCATATCCAATTGATTATTTTTAATACCTTGTTATTGTCAAAACTCAATAGGTGACTTGTGAAACATCCTTTGTTCCAACAGTATATACATCATAAGCATGTAAACTTCAACATTAACAACTTAATTATCTTCAAATTCAGATACCCAAACATTACATCCAAACATAAGCACTAATTTCACCATTTAAAATCACAATAATCAGTTTTCACAATTAAGCACTTATGCATAGAATTAGAGAAGAAATTAAACTAAAAGATTATGATTGAAATCTAACCCCCTTACCTCAATGAGCAACAAACCTAGCTCAAGTTTCAATTGAGCTCCTATGGGTTCTTCAATCCTTCTCTCTAACCCTTCTTTCTTCCTCTTGCCCCCCTTTCTCTTTCTACCTCTTCTTAAACTTGTAAAATGATTATACAACCCTATTTTCTTTAATGACCAATACTTATATAGTCTCTACACAATTGGGCCTAACCCACTTAATGTCTTAATGGGCTCACAACACTTATAAACTAACTCCCAAAGTTTCTATCCACTAACGGTTAAAAGTTATCGAATAATTACCGGTCCAAAACTAATTATCACTACCGAATAGTAACTTAGTAAAAATAATGGTTCTCACTTGAAACACTAAAAATAACCCTCACCATGAAATTACTAATTTACCCTTGCTCACAAAATGACCAAAATACCCCTGAGTCTAAAATGACCATAATACCCTTCTAACACCGAAATCCTCTAATCCTAACCCAAAATACACACAGAGGCAATTAATCACATATAAGCACATATAAACACACATAAATAAATAATAGAATAAATCTAGCGGAAATCGGGCTGTTACACACTGGATTGCTTGGAGGTTGATGATGTCAAGTTTTCTACGTACGATGGCCGAAGGTTGGTCCATCCATTTGAGGAGATATATAAATACTATGGATGGGTACCGTCACTTTCCTGAGCGGATGAAGAGGCAATATGGGTTTGTGCAGGACATCCCCATACATCCCTCAGATGTGCCGGCTATTTCTGTTATTCGGGTCCTTCAGGCTTTCAAAGACTTTCGTACGTGTTGCATTCCTCTGGAATAGTGATGACCGAGGGCAGATAGACAATGGCATCATTTCCGTAGCTATATGGCTTGTTATGCAAAGGTGTCTCACCCGAGGAATCTACCACCTGCTGAAGAATCTACTCCTAGGCCGGCGAACCGGGAGCAACTAATTAAGCAGGATCATGCTAGAGATATGCCCGACACATTGGAGCTCATCAGGGACTGCGTTTGGATGGCATATGGGACGTTGGCTAGCAGAGACCAGCTGAGCTGAGAGGATCTACTATAGGTCTTGATCCATATTAGTAGTACTAATCGGCCAACCCTAAAATATTCTATCCCCAGGCAGCAAAGGCAGATGTCGGGGCGAAGGCATCATCGTTGATTTTTCTTTTACTTTATGTACATTTTGACTTTTGACGTAACATTATGACATATTCCCACTTATTTATGAATTTTATGACATTTTCGTATTAATCTAATTTAGCGTGTTAACTTTTCTAATTTATCGTGTTAAAATTCTTTTTTGTTTTGTATTTTAGTTCAATGAATGTATGTTTCGATGAAGGCCACCTAAAATGCTTGAATGAAAGGCACTTCAAATGTTGCAGGTGTTGAGGCAAAGTCTCTAATTAATTTTAAAGATAATAAACCATTATGATTAAAGAATTAATGGACTTTGATTAATTCCTTGATATTTAACTTGTGCTCTTGAGTGTTTTACTAAGACAAAAACAAAGTTTAAATCATACCAAGATTCAAGAAATCAAAGGACATTTAAATTCATGATCTAACACTGAGGTCAGAAAGTTAGATCAGAATGTTGCTCAAAGATCAGAATGTTCAAGCAGAGATCAAAAGGTTGTTCTTATACAAGCCAAGAATCTCAAGAACATTGATCAAGGTCATGCAAGGCACATGTGACATGGATAAATGTCCAGGAAAGTACATTTGCATGGATCAATCAAGCAATAAAAGCATATACAAGGATTATGTCAAAAAGGATATTCAATGTTCATTTAAGACTATGAACATTGAAGTATTAGGAATATTCCAAAAGGGAATATCATCCTAGATGTTAAAATCACTGCTCTTCATTGTTGTTTCACTATTAGGATTTGATTACATCAAATGGTAGTCTTACAAATCATCCTAACTGAAACAAAAGAACATTCTGATGGTCAAAATGTTCAGCTCTGCACATGCTTACTTTATGAACAATACAGTAGGTGAAAAGGCAAAAAGCAAAAGCAAAGCAAAATTGTCCGGCTCAATTAGAGATAGACACGCATGGGAGTTGGTACAGTACATGGACCACACAACCCCTCAAAGCATGGGCATGAAGATGCAGAATCCACTTTATCTCTCCTGCACCAGTCCCTAGGCAAATCTGGGAATGTAACTTTCTGATGTATGTGGAAAAGTCACTACTTTGGTTATTGCCCAGAAATTCATATAAAAAGCATATGACACGCCCATAAATTCATGTGTTCATTCATACATGATGAACCCAGATGAATATCATGATGAACGTAGATGAAGATCATCAAGAACACAACAACATTCTGAAGTTCATCTTTGATCAGAATGTTCACCCATAATTTCCAGCAAAAGCTTGTGGGGCCCAGGACACATGGCATAACACCATTAGACACCTTACAACGGTTATATGAGCCAAAAGACTCTATAAATATAGATCAAAGGCTCAACATTACTTGCACCATTGCAAAACATACAAGAAAACATCTGAAACGTGTTTGAAGCTCTTGCAATTTGAATTGATCATCACTGAAGACTCTTTCTATCTTCTTTGCAGTGTAAATCAATTCTTTCTGTTATCTCTTTTAAAGATAACTTCTTCCATTCCTCTTTGTTTGTTTTCAAACATCTAACCTCCATACAAACTGTAATCAAAATCTCATCTAACTTTAGGGGTACTAAAGTGTTAGTTTGAGTAAAGGTTGTAAAAGTCTAAGTGGTTGTTGAGGCTTTGAGAATACAAAGTTTTAATTGCTCAGGTAAACAAGGATTGTAAGGTGCAGGATTTGAGAGGTTATCTCAAGCATCATAGTGGAAACTCTCACAAGATTGTGAAGAGTGGACTAGCCCACGTGGGTGAACCACTATAAATCTATGTGTGTTCTTTCTCTATTCTCTATACTCTTTAATTACAGTATACACAACACACACTTGCACATTTACTTTGTTAAACAATTTTTTGTGTATGAACTTCAGAACGTTCTGAAGTCATAATACTAACTTAACTATTCCAAGTAAACAACTTGAGAATCAATTTTAAGTTTCAGGATAATTTTTAAAGTGTCACAATTCAAACTCCCCCTTCCTTGTGACTACCGTTGAGTCCAACGGTAGTTTACTACCATTGAAACCAGCAGCAGTTAACTGTTGCCGGTTTTATTTACGAGCAATAGTTAACTACCGTTACGAACTGTAACATTAATTCAAGCAGTAACTTCATTTCCATACACTCTATCATCAATTATCACACTCTCTCATAATCTCTACTAAAATCACCCAATCTCAAAATCATCAAATGTTCCTCAACAAAATCACAAGTAATCATACTGCTATTAATATACATTTTAGTTGGTAAAAAATGAATCAATGTTTAAAGTTTTATTTTTAGTGGTAGTTTAAATTTATTTTTATTTTTTTGGTAAAAAATGAATCAATGTTTACATCTAAGGTATTATGAATACTTGTTATAATAGAGTTATGTTGCTTAAATGTTTGCATGTTTATATTGTAGTTTTTAGTTTTAGGGTTTATGTATAATTTGCAATCCAAGTGTTTGATGAAACGTCTAAATGAGTTTTTCATTGATTGTTTAATTTCTTATGGTATAGATATCAAACAATGGACAATTTGTTCAGCACTCAAGTATGCTTCAACAGTAGAAACCCTTACTTGTTCAAGGTTCAGGACGATGTCAGGTTAAGGGATCTGAAGGATCAACTGAATGAAATCAACCAAAGACTCAACCCCGGAGACACAAGGAAGGTGGAATACATTCAGTATGGATGTCCCGGGTTATTGCAGTCCGACAAGATAATGCTCACAGACGAAGACTGAATGAGGAGCATGTTCTCCGTATTTCGTCAGTACCGCATCTTCCTGAGGATTGAGATGGATGCTATGTTGTTGAGATCGCCTGAAGATATTCTCAAGATTTTGATTCAGCCACAAGATTATGTTTAGGTAGCATCATTATTATGTAGTGTCTTTACTTTGTTGGAATTTAAGTTTAATTCTTGTTAGTTTGTTGATGATGTTGATATTAAAGTGTCTTATACTTAGAATAAAGATTTACAAGTTTCTTTGAAAACTCAAAAAAATTAAGAGAACAGAACATATATTTTAGCAAATCAACTATATAGGTTTTCACAACGAATTCTTTCGTATAAGATGAGTGTGACGAAAGGGAATGCACTTCTAAGATGTTGTTTTGTGCTTAATCATGCTCCTTTGTCAATTGAAACTTGTTAGTAGGCAGTGCAGTAGGATTAAGTTCAAAAGAATGTATTGGAATGCACTCCTCTTTGTCACTACTCATCTTATATTAGGGAATTCAATGTGATAACGTATATAGTTGATTTGGTAGAATACATGTGTTGTGTTCTCTTCATTCTTTTTAGTTTTCAAAGAGACTTGCAAATTCTTACACTAACTCTAAGTATAAGACACTTTAATACCAATATTTTGAGCAAACTTTCAAGAATTTAATTTAAACTCAACATCATGGTGATACCACATATTTGAGAAAAGATTCACGAAGTATGTCTAAAGTCAAGTATATAGCTGAAGGACGATACTTAAACAGACCGCCACTTTTTGATGGCTTAAACTACTACTTCTGGAAAGGCAAGATAAAACTCTTTCTCAAATCTCAAGACAATGATATGTGGGCAGTTATCACAGATGGAGACTTTGTTCCAACAACCAAAAAAGGAGTTGTCAAGGAAAAGAGTGCATTGTCAACAGATGAAAAAGCTCAAGTATTACTAAACTCTAAAGCTAGACTCTTTCTATCATGTGCACTAACCATGGAAGAAAATGAAAGAGTTGATGAATGTAAAAATGCCAAAGAGGTATGGAACACCTTGAGAGTACATCATGAAGGTACATCTCATGTTAAAGAAACTAGAATTGACATTGGAGTCAGAAAGTTTGAAGTCTTTGAAATGAGTGGGAATGAAACCATTGATAAGATGTATGCTAGATTTACTACAATAGTAAATGAAATGAGATCTCTTGTAAAGGCATATTCCACTCATGAGAGAATCATAAAGATTATGAGATGTCTTCCAGGTATGTGGAGACCTATGGTCACTGCAATCACTCAGGCCAAAGATTTAAAATCTATGAGCCTGGAAGATCTCATTGGTTCACTAAGAGCTCATGAAGTTGTACTTCAAGGAGACAAACCAGTAAAGAAGGTAAAATCACTTGCAAGAACCTCATCAATAGATGATGATGATGTGCAAGAACCATAAGAGTTAGAAGAAGTTCATGAAGAAGAAGCTGAAGATGAACTTGCACTAATCTCTAAAAGAATTCAAAGAATGATGATGAGAAGAAATCAGATCAGAAAGAAGTTTCCAAACACCAACAACAGCACCAGAACTGAAGCTGACAAAATTCAAGTCACTTGTTTTGGATGCAACAAAACTGGACATTACAAAAGTGAATGTCCTGACATCAAGAAGGTACAAAGAAAACCTCCCTTCAAGAAAAAGGCAATGATCACCTAGGATGACATGGAAGAATCAGAACCTCAAGAAGATGCAGATGTAGACATGGGACTGATGGCTCCGTCAGATGATGAGGAAGAGGTAATTATCTATAAAACTGATTCTTTATATAAAGATCTTGAAAGTAAAATAGATAGTCCCTTGCATGATTCATACTTCTTAACTAATAGACGTCATTAATTAATTAAGGAACTTTCTGAAATAAAAGAAGAAAAAGAGAAATTTCAAAACAAGTATGATGAATCTAGAAAAACCATACAAATTTTGCAAGACTCTCATTTTGAAATGTCTGAAAAACAAAGAGAGTTAAACAGAAAACAAAAAGTCATTATTTCCAAACCTTCTGAAATACAAAAGGAAAATATACTTTTGAAAAAGGAAGTTGAAGAATTGAAAAATGATCTTACATGTTTCATAAAGTCTACATAAACATTTCAAAACATCTTAGGATCTCAAAATGAAAGTGCTAAAAAATCTGGTTTAGGCTTTAAAGATCCAAGCAAAATTATTGAAAGTTTTGTACCAAAGAAGGCTGAGATGAAAATTAAATGTTCTTATTGTGATAAGTTAGGACATAATGAATCAGTATGTTATGTTAAGAAAAAACTTATCAGAAAAATTAAGATTAATCTTAGTTCAGAACGTTCTCATCTCAATAGATCAGAAAGTTCACAAAAGGCTAAGAAGGCTAAAAAGATATGTTTCTACTGTGACAAATCTGACCATAAAAGACAGAATGTTACTTTTAGAAAAGATCTCTTAGAAGAACTAACCCTCAAGGACCCAACATTACATGGGTACCTAAAGTTTTTGTCTTGTCAAATGTAGGTCGTGGCTCAGGGTGCAAGAACAAAGCCATGGTACTTGGATAGTGGTTGTTCTAGGCACATGATAGGTGACATGAACTGTTTTCTAACCTTTGAAAAGAAGGATGGAGGACTGGTGACATTTGGAATCAATGACAAGGGAAAAATCAGAGGTAAAGGTACTATAGGTAAACCTAAATCTGCTAAGATAGAAATTGTTTAGTATGTAGAAGGTTTAAAACACAATCTACTTCATATGTCAATTGTGTGATAGTGGATTTGAAGTGATATTTAAACCTAACATATGTGAGATAAGACAAACCTCCTCTAACAAACTGTTTTTCTCTAGATCAAGAAGAAAGAATTTGTATGTTTTGGAACTAAATGATATGCCTGCTGAATCTTGTTTTATGTCTCTTGAAAAAGACAAATGGATTTGGCACAAAAGGGCTGGTCATATAAGCATGAAAACAATTGCTAAACTTTCTCAACTTGATCTAGTTCGAGGTTTGCCTAAGATTAGTTTGAAAAGGACAAGATCTATGAAGCTTGTGTTAAAGGAAAACAAGTAAAAAGCAGTTTCAAAAAAATTGAGTTTATTTCAACTCAGAAACCTTTAGAGCTTCTTCACATTGATCTCTTTGGTCTAATTTAAACTGCAAATCTAAATGGCAAAAGATATGGTTTTGTTATTATTGATGACTTTTCCCGATTTACATGGGTTCTATTTTTAAAACACAAAGATGAATCTTTTGAAGCATTGAAAAACTTTTGTAAAAGAGTTCAAAATGAAAAACGTTCCAATATCATCACAGTAAGGAGTGATCATGGAGGAGAATTTGAAAATGCATCCTTCAAAACATTCTTTGATGAAAATGGTATTAAACATAATTTCTCTTGTGCATGAACTCCACAGCAAAATGGAGTTCTTGAAAGAAAAAATTGAAGTTTGCAAAAAATGGCTAGAACAATGTTAAGTGAATCAAATGTTGAAGATTATTTTTGGGCAGAAGCCATTAACACATCTGTTACATTTTGAATAAAGTTTCAATAAGAAAGGTTCTTAACAAAACCCCATATGAACTCTGGAAAAACATTAAACCTAGCATATCTTATTTTTACATATTTGGCTGCTATTGCTACATTTTGAACAATAAAGAAAAATTGGGTAAGTTTGATCCTAAATCAGATAAAGCTATCTTTTTAGGATAGTCTACAACTTCTAAAGGTTATAGAGTGTACAATCTAAAAACCCAGAAAATTGAAATTAGTATGCATGTTATATTTGATGAATATGATGCACATTCTCAACCAAAAGAAAGTGAAGACACTGAGGTGTCAACACTTCAGAATGTTCCCATTCAAAACACTGTAAGTACAGTGGAGAAAGATGATGATCAAAATATTCAGGATCAAACTCTTCAAAGTCCACCTAGAAGTTGGAGAATGTTAGGAGATCATCATGTAGATCAAATCATTGGAAGCACAACTGATGGTGTAAGAACTAGAATGTCCTTTCAAGATAACAACATGGCAATGATTTCTCAATTGGAACCTAAACCAATCAATGAAGTTATTATTGATGACTCATGGATTGAGGCCATGAAGGAGGAACTTTCTCAGTTTGAAAGAAACAAAGTTTGGAACTTGGTTCCAAATAATCAAGGCAAAACCATCATTGACACAAAATGGGTTTTCAAAAACAAACTTGATGAAGAAGGTAAGGTTGTCAGAAACAAAGCAGGGTTAGTTGCTCAAGGTTACAACCAACAAGAAGGTATTAACTATGATGAGACCTTTGCACCAGCTGCAAGGTTAGAAGCCATCAGAATTCTTCTTGCATATGTTGCACATAAAAGCATTAAACTTTTTCAAACGGATGTGAAAAGTGCATTTTTAAATGGTTTTCTAAATGAAGAAGTTTATGTAAGTCAACCTCCTGGCTTCATAAATGAAGAAAAACTAAATCATGTTTTTAAACTCACTAAAGCACTCTATGGTCTTAAACAAGCTCCTAGAGCTAGGTATGATAGACTAGGCACATTTTTAATTGAAAATGGATTTTCAAGAGGAAAAATTGACACCACACTCTTTAGAAAAACACATAACTCTGACTTACTTATAGTTCAAGTTTATGTTGATGACATCATTTTTGGTGCAACTAAAGAGAAAATGTGTGAAGAATTTTCAAGCCTTATGCAAAATGAATTTGAGATGAGCATGATGGGTGAACTTGGTTTTTTCCTTGGTTTCCAAATTAAACAACATCCAAATGGAATTTTCATAAGTCAAGAAAAGTATGTCAAAGACATTCTTAAGAAATATAAAATGAATGAGGCAAAAATCATAGTCACCCCTATGCATCCATCTTCAAGTTTAGATAAGGATGAGAGTGGAAAATCTATTTCTGAAAAAGAATATATAGGCATGATAGGTTCATTATTATATTTGACTGCTAATAGACCTGACATAGTGTTTGCAGTAGGTATATGTGTTAGATTTCAAACATCTGCAAAAGAATCTCATTTAACTGCAGTTAAAAGAATCTTTAGATATTTAGTAGGTACTACTGATCTTGTAGCCTATTGTGATGTTGACTATGCTGGAGATAAAGTTGAGAGGAAGAGTACAAGTGGCTCCAGTCAATTCTTTGGACAGACATAGATTGGATGGTCTTGCAGAAAGCAAAACATCATTGCACTCTCCACAATTTAAGCTGAGTATGTATCTGCAGCTAATTGTTGGTCTAAAATTTTGTGGGTAAGAAATCAGTTCGAAGACTATTCACTAAGGTACGCAAGTGTTCCTATTTTTTGTGATAATACAAGTGCAATTAATCTTTCAAAGAACCCTATTCAACACTCTAGATCTAAGCAGATTAAAATAAAGCATCATTTCATTGGAGACCATATTCAGAAAAAGAATATTGCATTAACCTTTGTTGATACTGAAAATCAACTAGCTGACATTTTCACAAAACTCCTTATTGAGGATAATTTTTAAAGGGTCACAATTCAAACTCCCCCTTCCTTGTGATTAACGTTGAGTTCAACAGTAGTTTACTACCGTTGAAACCAGCAGCAGTTAACTGCTGCCGGTTTTATTTACGAGCGATAGTTAACTACCGTTGCGAACTGTAACATTAATTCAAGCAGTAACTTCATTTCCGTAACTCTCTCATCAATTATCACACTCTCAAAATCTCTACCAAAATCACCCAATCTCAAAATCATCAAATGTTCTTCAACAAAATCACAAGTAATCATACTGCTATTAATATACATTTTAGTTGGTATAATTGTTTTTTTATTTTATATAATTTTAGTTTTAGTGGTAGTTTAAAGTTTTATTTTTATTATTTTGGTAAAAAATGAATCAATGTTTACATCTAAGGTATTATGAATACTTGTTATAATACAGTTATGTTGCTTAAATGTTTGCATGTTTATATTGTAGTTTTTAGTTTTAGGGTTTATGTATAATTTGCAATCCAAGTGTTTAATGAAATGTCTAAATGAGTTTTTCATTGATTGTTTAATTTCTTATGGTATAGATATCAAACAATGGACAATTTGTTCAGCGCTCAAGTATGCTTGAACGGTGGAAACCCTTACTTGTTCAAGGTTCAGGACGATGTCAGGTTAAAGGATCTGAAGGATCAACTGAATGAAATCAACCAAAGACTCAATTCCGGAGACACAAGGAGGGTGGAAGACATTCAGTATGGATGTCCCGTGTTATTGCAGTCCGACAAGATAATCCTCACAGACGATGACTGTATGAGGAGCATGTTCTTCGTATTTCAGCACCGCATCTTCCTGAGGATTGAGATGGATGCTATGTTGTTGAGATCGCCTGAAGATATTCTTAAGATTTTGATTCAGCCACAAGATTATGTTTAGGCAGCATCATTATTATGTAGTGTCTTTATTTTGTTGGAATTTAAGTTTAATTCTTGTTAGTTTGCTGATGATGTTGATATTAAAGTGTCTTATACTTAGGGTAAAGATTTACAAGATGAGTGTGACGAAAGGGAATGCACTTCTAAGATGTTGTTTCGTGCTTAATCATGCTCCTTTGTCAATTGAAACTTGTCAGTAGGCAGTGCAGTAGGATTAAGTTCAAAAGAATGTATTGGAATGCACTCCTCTTTGTCACTACTCATCTTATATTAGGGAATTCAATGTGATAACCTATATAGTTGATTTGGTAGAATACTTGTGTTGTGTTCTCTTCATTCTTTTTAATTTTAAAAGAGACTTGCAAATTTTTACACTAACTCTAAGTATAAGACACTTTAATACCAATATTTTGAGCAAACTTTCAAGAATTTAATTTAAACTCAACAGCATGATGATACCACATATTTGAGGAGAATTTAATGTAATGTAACAATTTGTTTAAAAATTAAATAAATTTGTCGTATTCTATTGTTTTCGGATTGAATTTATCTTGTTTAAAATGTTTTGATAATGATTGAATGTGGTAAATGAGGCTAAAATGCACCAAGAGATGTTAAAAATGCAAAAAATTGAATAAAGCAACGCATCAGTTGTTAACTACCACTGGCCTTAACGGTAGTTTACTGCTGTCGGTTGATGTCAATGTTAGTTAACTATCGTTGGAGGTAGTTACATAATTTCCATGTGTTTTTAGAAAACTTTTGATGTTGAAAAAGTAAATTTCTTAAACAATAGTAGTTAGCTTTAAGGGGCTTCCATAAAAATAATTGGACTTTCGAATTCTGCAACCAATTTGTCAGTCAACGTTAAATCATAATAAGGGATCAAAATGATAAACTTTCCATGTTAATTCTTAGATGCAAGTAGAAGAAAGTAATAGATAAATGCAAGATAACACCGCAATCGGTGGAGAATATCAAGAATTGACTTGTGATGTGATTCATCACTTAATAAAACAAATGAAACATTACATAGCAAAGGATGATGATGATGATGATGATGATGATGATGATGATGATGATGATGATGATGATGATGGTGGTGGTGGTGATGGCTTGAAAAGGCTTAAGGTACCAAATAAGTGTTTTGTGTATATATTATATGACCAATAGTGTAACAGCCCAATTTTCGCTAGATTTATTTTTTTATTATTTAATTATGCGTGTTTATACGTGCTTGTTTGTGATTAATTGTCTTTGTGTTTTCTTTATCCGGGATTGGTAGAGTTTGGCTTATGAAGGGTATTTTAGTTATTTCGAACTTGAGGGTGTTTTGGTCATTTGGTGAGCAGGGGTAAAATAGTTTTTTTGGTTACGAGAATTATTTTTAGTGTTTAAGTGGGAATCATATTTTTACCAAGTTACTATTCGGTTTGAGTCATTAATTAAGAGTCGGTAACTATTCGTTATTTTTATTCGTAAGCGAGTAGAAACTTTGTGGATTAGTTAATGAGAACTTTAAGCTCATTAAGACATTTGAGGGTTAAGCCCATTTCTGTAGAGCCTATATAAACTCTAGTCTTTAGAGAAATTAAGTCAAATAGACTCATTTACACAGTTCACAAACTTTTGAGAGAGGTAGAGAGAGAAAGAGCAAGAACAAGGGTTAGAGAGAAGAAGCTTGGGAGAAGAAGAAAAGGGTAGAGATTAAAGAGGGTGGAGCAAAAGTGAAGTCAAGGCTAAGATTGTGCTCAATTGTGGTAAGGGTGATAGTGTTCATTCATAGTTAAGCTAGAATCTCTTTTTCTACTTAATTTTCATAAGTGAGTTGTTGATTTATGCTTTGGGTATTCATAATTATGAAGTTGTGGTGTGAATTGAGTTGTTGTTGAGGGTTTTTGTGAAAAATGGATTGAATTGATGAATTGTGTTGGAATGATGTTTGATTTCAAATTTGATATGGTTTTGAATGCCTTTTTAAGTAAATAAACGTATAAACAAACTTTGGGAACAAATTTGGGTGTTGGAGAATTAAAATTGGGGATTTTGAGTGGAAAATTGTGTGAACCCGTAAGAGTTCATTCAGAATAGGGGACTGTTCGCTTGAGCGAGTGTTCTATGGAGGAAATTTGCTTAAGCGAGCTTGAAGCAAATGCTCTCTGGAGGACCTTCGCTTGAAGCGAACTGCTTTATGACAACATTCCTTGTTTTGATGTTCCGGGCATCCGGGGCCGATCAAGGTGGTTCCAAACTAATTTTTTTGATGTAATTAAATGTATTTGAGCTTTCTAAACCTTTTGTAACATCAATTGAATTAGATTGGACTTGGTTTTGTGAATCGTATCATAACGTTTTGGAAATAGTTCAAGAACATGAATTTTCCGAAAAACTCGATTTCTCAAGGAAAAAGTGTAAGACTAAGGTTGTCTAGTATTGTTATGATTTGTAAAAATGTTTTGGATGGGAATCATGGACTCTAACTTGGTTTTGTCTTTTTGAACTCTTTGGAAAAACGGTAAAATGATACGAACTTTGCAAAACTTTGATATTTAAGTGACTTGGCCTATGAGACGTTGATGTATACACTACTGCACTCATATGTGACTTGTGTATATCTTAGAAATTCTAGAGTCTTAAGAGTCTGTGTCTGATTTGTATTGTGAACACGACTGATTGTATATCAAGTGAACACGACTGATTGTATATCAAGTGTTCAACCTTAAACAACTGTTTGTCTTAAGTCTCTTGCAGTTGTGCTTGAGCATAGGAAATCTCTTGATTTTGTTCTTGAGCATAGGAAATCTCTTACAGCTGTGCTTGAGTAGTTTGAAGTCTCTTGCTATTTTGAGCAGTGAGCAGTTGTAATCAGATATTGATTTTAGTGAACTCTCCTTGGAAGTGCAAGGGGGGCAGGACTACTTCAAGTTTGTGGAAGGAACCTGTATAATTGATTTGTGTCTTTCTTATCTCTCTCTCTCTCTCTCTCTTTACTTATCCACTACATTTAGATTCTCAACATCACTTCAAAAGCTAAACTCTATCAGGTTCTGAACAGTGACTTCAGTTTTAGGAGAAGAAAAAGAAACCACAATTCAACCCCGTTCTTGTGTTTTTCTCAACTTCAATTGGTATCTAGAACCTTGGTCTGTTGTCTTAACACTTAACAGTGTAACAGAAAAAGATCTGAGAAAAACATGTCTGGTGATAATGCTAGAAACACTTCTGGAAACAACATTGTTGTTCCATATGATTATGGTACCATCAATGATAAGAAATCTGACTCAGGCAAAGCTCCAAAGTTCAATTGAGATCCTGAAAAATTTTCTTGGTGGAAAACCAATATGTACAGTTACATCATGGGATTAGATGATGAACTGTGGGATATTCTTGAAGATGGTGTTGGTGACTTGGGTCTTGATGAAGAAGGAGAAGCTATTGATAGAAAGAAACACATTCCTGCTCAGAAGAAGCTTTACAAGAGGCATCACAAGATGAGAGGAATAGTTGTTGCATCTATACCTCGCACAGAGTGCATGAAAATGAATGACAAATCTACTGCAAAGGCAATGTTTGCTCCACTTTGTGCAAACTTTGAAGTTAGCAAGAAGGTTAGAGAGGCAAAGGATCTTATGCTTGTTCATCAGTATGAGTTGTTTAAGATGAAAGATGATGAAACTATTGAGGAAATGTACTCAAGGTTTCAGACTCTAGTCTCTGGACTTCAAATACTGAAAAAAAATCTATGTAGCTTCTGATCATGTGAGCAAGATACTAAGAAGCTTACCTGCTAGATGGAGACCTAAAGTTACTGCTATTGAGGAAGCTAAAGATTTAAATACTTTGAGTGTTGAAGATCTTTTAAGTTCTCTCAAGGTTCATGAAATAAGTCTAAATGAGCAAATTGTACAAAGAAGACAAAATCTATTGCTCCGCCATCTAAAGGAAAGTCATCTAAAGCTCTCAAAGTCATTGATTCTAAAGAAGAATCCCCTGATGGAGATTCTGATGAATATCCTTCTGAGAAGATGACTATGCTTTCCAACAAGCTTCAATATCTGACTAAGAAGAACAGGAAGTTCTTGAGCAGAAGAGGTGGTTACAAAAGCTCCAAGAAAGAAGATCAGAAGGGTTGCTTCAACTATAAGAAGCCTAGTCATTTCATTGTGGATTGCCCTTCAAAAGGAGAAATCAAAGGATAAGTCCAAGAAACACAAATTCAACTCAAGCAATTCAGGAAGCAGATTAAGAAGAGTTTAATGGCAACCTGGGAAGATTTAGATAGTGAATCTGGGTCTGAAAAGGAAGAAGCTGGAGATGAAGCAAATGTAGCTATGGGGTTAGTGGCTGCATTGACTTCAGAAGTTGAACCTGACTCAGACTCTGAAGATGAAAATGAGGTATATTCTAAAATTCCCAAAGAATAACTTATTGAGTCTCTTAAAGAGCTTCTTACACACTTTGAACTTAGAACCAATGAGTTGAAAGATTTAAATGAAAAATATGTTGATTTAATGAAACAACAAGAATCAACTCTATTGGACCTAAAAGCTTCTTAAGAAGGACTTAGAGGCTTTAACTTCATTTGTAAAACTTATGAAGAAAAGCTCAAGTATCTTTGTCAGAAGCTATAAGAAAAGTGTGATGAAAAACCTTTAAGCAAACATGAAATTGCTCTTGAAGATTTTATTATATCTGGCATTGACAGAAGCAAAGTAGCTTCTATGATTTATAGCATTTACAATAACAATGGAAAAGGGAGTGGATTCTCAAAAGGGAAACCTAATGGAATCATTCTTAAAGCATGTTGCGAATGCATTAAGGAAGGATTGAAAACCTTCTTTGTACCTGAAGGTGTTAAGTTTGAAACTGTTAATCAGTCAGAACCTGAAGCTTCTAGTTCTGAGACTAAGAATATTTCAAAGTCAAAGAACTCTAAGCCTAAGGCAATGAGAAACTCTGATTCTAAGACTCCAAAGATCAAAATTCTGAAAAGATCAGAACCTGTCCCTCAGAGTCTGTTGAACTCAGAGTCAGGTATCTTAAAGCCTAAGTTTCAGAGGAACAAAACAGTTGTTGCTTCTTGGGAATCAAAACCAAAAGCTGTTAAACCTAAGGTATTGAGTAATCAGAAGCTATCAAACTTTCAGCACAAGGAACAAGGAAGGAAGAGTAAAACTTCTAGTACTAACCTCAAAGGACCCATAAAGATACGGGTACCTAAATTTGAAATTATCAATGTTGCAGATATGCCTAAGAGCAAAGGAAAAGCAAAGATCATGATACCTAGATAGGGATTGCTCAAGGCATATGACAGGAGAGAAGTCTATGTTCCTTACCCTTACAATGAAAGAAGGAGGAAATGTGAAATTTGGAGGCAACCAAGCTGGCAAGATCATTGGTAAATGAACTATTGGTAACTCCTCTATCTCTATTAATAATGTGTGGTTGGTAGATGGTCTTAAACATAACCTATTAAGTATCAGTCAGTTTTGTGATAATGGTTATGATGTGATGTTTGATAAGACCAACTGCACAGTAGTTAACAAAAATGACAACTCCATAGTATTTAAGGGAAAGAGGATGGATAATGTTTATAAAATTAACTTCTCTGAACTGGTTGATCAGAAGGTAGTTTGCCTTCTATTAGTGAATGATAAGAAATGGGTATGGCACAGAAGGTTGGGACATGCTAACTAGAGATTAATCTCTAAGCTTAGTAAGTTACAACTTGTCAGAGGCTTACCTAACATTGACTATCATTCAGATGCACTTGTGGTGCATGCTAGAAAGGGAAGATTGTTAAATCATCTTTTAAAACTAAAGACATTGTCTCAACCTCCAAACCCTTAGAATTACTCCATATTGATTTATTTGGACCAATTAACAATGCATCCTTATATGGAAGTAAATATGGATTAGTCATTGTTGATGATTACAACAGATGGACTTGGGTTAAATTCCTGAGAAGTAAGGATAATGCTTCTGATGTATTCAGTAGCTTCTGCACTCAAATACAGTCTGAAAAAGAAATGAAAATTTTAAAAGTCAAAAGTGATCAAGGTGGAGAATTTGAAAATGAGCCATTTGAAGCTTTTTGTGAAAAACATGGAATCAACCATGAATGCTCTTCTCCTAGAACTCCACAGAAAAATGGGGTTGTAGAGAGAAAGAATAGAACTTTACAAGAAATGGCTAGAACCATGATTCAAGAAAATAATTTGGCTAAATATTTCTGGGCAGAAGCAGGGAATACATCATGTTATGTCCAAAATAGAATCTATATCAGACCTATCTTGGAGAAAACAGCATATGAACTCTTTAAGGGGTGAAGTTCCAATATCTCTTACTTTCATCAATTTGAATGTACCTGTTACATTCTAAATAACAAAGTCTACCTAAAGAAATTTGATGCCAATACCCAAAGAGGAATCTTTTTAGGTTACTCTGAAAGGTCAAAGGCATACATAATGTATAATTCAGAGACACTCTGTGTTGAAGAATCAATGCACATCAAATTTGATGACAAAGATCTTGGAAATGAAACTCTAGAGCAAGGTGAAAGTTTTGCAGATATGCAGGTGCCTGAAGATACTTCCAAACCTGATCAGACTCCTGAGTTTGAAGATAATCCAAGATTACATTCAAGTACAAGTATTCACATCCTAGGATTGTTGTTAGTGATAGAACCTGATACTATTGATGAAGCACTATCAGATGATGGATGGATACTAGATATGAAAGAAGAACTCAATCAATTTCAGAGAAATGATGTGTGGGATCTGGTACCCAAACCTCAAGACAAGAACATTATTGGAACAAAATGGGTATTCAGAAACAAGTTAAATGAACAAGGAGAAGTAGTCAGAAACAAAGCTAGACTTGTTGCTCATGGTTACAGTCAACAAGAAGGCATTGATTATACTGGAACATTTGCTCCAGTTGCAAGATTGGAAGCAATCAGGTTACTTCTATCCTATGCAGTAAATCATGACATTATATTATATCAAATGGATGTAAAGAGTGCATTTCTCAATGGAGTGATATCAGAAGAAGTGTTTATCAAGCAACCTCCTGGTTTTGAGGATCTTAAGCATCCTAACCATGTTTATAAGCTTAAGAAATCATTATATGGTCTTAAACAAGCTCCTAGAGCCTGGTATGACAGACTAAGTAATTTCTTAATTGAAAATGATTTTAAAAGAGGTCAGGTTGACACAACACTCTTCAGAAGGACTCTTGAGAAAGACATTCTTGTTGTGCAGATATATGTTGATGATATAATATTTGGTTCTATTAATGCATCTCTTTGCAAGGAATTTTCTAAGTTAATGCAGAATGAATTTGAAATGAGCATGATGGGAGAATTGAAGTTCTTCTTTGGAATTCAAATCAATAAGTGCAAAGATGGAGTGTATGTTCATCAAACAAAGTATACTAAGGAGCTTCTGAAGAAGTTCAAGCTTGAAGATTGTAAAGTGATGAATACACCAATGTATCCAACCTACACCTTAAGCAAAGAAGATACTGGATCAAAGGTTGATAAGAAGCTGTATAGAGGTATGATTGGTTCTTTGTTATACCTCACTGCATCTAGGCCAGATATCTTATTCAGTGTATGCATGTGTGCAAGATTCCAGTCATATCCTAAAGAATCTAATTTAACTGTTGTTAAGAGAATCTTCAGGTATCTGAAAGGAACAACAAATCTTAGACTACTCTACAGGAAATCCATAGATTATAAGTTGGTTGGATTCTGTGATGCTGACTATGTTGGTGATAGGATTGAAAGAAAATTAACCAGTGGAAACTGTCAGTTTCTTGGTGAGAATATGATATCCTAGGCTAGCAAAAGACAAGCAACTATTGCTATGACTACAACAGAAGCAGAATACATCTCAGCTGCAAGTTTTTATACACAACTACTTTGGATGAAACATCAGTTGGAAGATTATCAGATTAATGCTAACAATATTCCCATCTATTGTAATAATATTGCTGCTATTTGTTTGTCAAAGAATCCAATTCTACATTCTAGAGTCAAGCGTATTGAAATCAAACACCACTTTATTAGAGATTATGTTCAAAAAGGAATTTTCGATATACAATTCATTGATACTGAACATCAATGGGCTGGTATATTCACTAAGCCTTTAACTGTTGAAAGATTTGATTTTATAAAGAAAAATTTAAACATGCACTTTGTGTTTGATTAAAAATTTGCTTGCCTCTGAATAGGAATTTAGGTTCTGAAGTTGTTCAGAAGTTATAGTCCATCAGAAGCTCTTCACTGAGGTTCTGAGGAAGATATGCTTCTGATGACATCAGCATCTGAACTCCAGAGTCTGGACTTTTTGCTTTTGAATAGTAGTGTTAGTGGAAACGTTGGAAGTTACTTTTTGGTAACACCTGTCCCACTAGCATGGAAGTTACTCTAAAAATTCTGACGTGGCTTATGTGTATTGGTGTATAACGTAAGAGGGCAATGATGAATTTTGCTTTGAATGTACTATCTCGCGCCCCCTATGTCATTAATGTTGTGTTTGTTTGTCCCCTTCTGAATTGCAAATGTTTTGCTAAAATCACTTAGTCAAAAACACACACATCTCACTTCACTTCCTACACTTTCTGATTTTAGACCATACTCTCTGAAAAATCTTTTCGTTCTCAAAGTCAAAAATCTAGAACCCTAAAATCTTCATCAGATCACATGGCTTCATCAAGTTCAGATCAAGATACTTCCATGCAACTAGTTACAAGTGATACTTATCAAATTAAAGGGAGAACTATGAAACTGGAAGAAGGCGAGTTAACCGTTCAAGTAGAGAATCTAGTGGATTTCATCTCTCTCGCTCATCATGATTGCGACCTCACAAACTACTTGAAGTATCAGGACATGAATGGCTACTTCAACATGTTGAATGGTCCTTCTTATGAGAATCATGCTAGATACTTCTGGGTTAGGGCAGAAATCTATGACAAATATGCTGCTAGAATGGAAGAGCATGAGAAGGTACTGATTGATCCAAGTCTTGGAGGGAAGACTAACTAGGTTTGAAACCTTTCACAAGAACAGAAATTCACTCAAACATCATGGGGATTCCTGTTACCATTACTAAAGAAGTCATTGCAAGAGAATGCAGAGGAGATGCTGAAGGATCTATTGAAGAGAATCTGAACAGCCAAACAAGCCCTTGCAATAGTTAATAATACTTTGTTCAATGGGAAGGTTAAAGAAAAGTACAAGGATATGCAGAAGGAGCATAAAGTACTTCAGAAGCTTATGCAAGAGTGTTTTCTACCCAAAGGTGGAGGGGTAGATCAACTATCATTAGAGCACAAGGTGTTCTTACACTTCTTGATTATATTTGAGAAGCTAAACCTGCCAAGGTATATCTTTCATCATATGTTGTGGGCACTAAAAGAAATCCAGGAGAAGAACAGAAGCTTTATTCCTTATGGAAGACTATTGTCAGAGATCATTCATCAAGGAGGCATCTTAGCAGCCATCAGATTGTCAAAAGCAGTCAGTGATGATCAACTGGGCACAGTGGTTGGCAAGTACATCAATGCTAGCACCTTGAAGAACATGCTTCTAGTAAAAGAAGTCACAAAGCTATAAACTAACTTGCAGGAGTCAATGATTTTATCCAACCTTATGGATGATTTTCCTCCTATCTCAAAGGAAGATCCTCCTGAAGTGCATGCTATTTATGTGTATGAACACTTTCAGAGGACTGGAGAAGTCATTAAGTACAATGACATACCAGACACTATGTATGGTGCTCCACTGAAAGTTGCTTCTAAGAAGAGAAAGTCCAAGAAAGCTGCTTCAGAAGCTGCTGAAGGTGAAGCTTCTGAACCAAAGCCTAAGAAGGCTAAGAAGGAAAAAACAGCTCTTCAAGTCAAAGAAATTGGTTCTGCTGTGCCAACTATTCATGAAGAAGTTAAGGATTTAGAACCAGTGAAGGTTCTAAATAAGAGAACTAGAGGTGGAACTTCAACTGAATCTTCAAGAGCTATACCTCCTCAACCAAAGATTCAGAAGAAGAAGAAGAAGAAGAAGAACATCAGGAAGATGAAAGTATCAAACTATGTGCTCAAGAGGATGCAGAGATTGATGCTGCTACTGATTAGCTCACAAGGATGGAGAGAAACAATAAGAGAGCAGTTGCAGAGGCACTTGAGATTGCAAAAGAGATTGAGGTGTCTGCTGAAACATTGTTGAAGGAATCAACTGCTGAAGACACTCAAAAGGTAGTTGAGCTAGCAAAAGGTATTCAAGAGTTGGTAGTGGCTGGTGATCTACTTAACATTACTGAAGGAGCTCAGAGGGAGGATGTTGCTTGTTCAGAAGCTGGAACTTCAGAAGCTGATGCTTCAGAATCTATAAGAGGTAACACTTCTTCTCACAATATCTCTGATAATGTAGTAGAAATAAAGTCAACCTCAACCTCAACCTCTTCAGACACCATAGATGATATTCCTTTAAGTAAAGTCTATGAAAATCTAAATAAATCCTTAGCCCCATCACCATCTACCAAGCACCAAAAAAGCCTATTGATGATGAATTTGTGCCTATGTACCCATATGTTCTAAAATTTATAGGTGAAATGGCTCAAATGAGGATTGATGTTTGTCAAATACTACCTGTTAATCATCCTTTTCAACCACCATTTATTCAGCCTCTTCAAACTATTCATGCTGATGTCGAAGTTGAAAGTGAGCAAGCAGTGCTTGAGTCTGACATTCCTGTAAAATCATCATCATCTCAACCAACAACTCAATCAAGCGATCCTTCAGTACTTCAGGAATCGGCTAATGACTATCAAGGTGAATTACCAAGTTTTAGGCCAAACTCTGAAATAACTTCTAATGAAGTTGTTTCAGAAAGCCCCCAACAACATGAACCAAACTCACAAATGGCCTCAAATACCTGTTCTGATTTAATCATTCACCCTGAATTCAAACCATACTATCTTAATGCTACTCACTCAAACATCTCCTTTGGCATTGCATTAAGAAACCTAGCCAACGAGAAATGTTGAACTCATAAATCACCTGCTTCTGATAATAATCATTCCTTATCAGAAGAACCAACACTTATTGTGCAACCCATAAATGTAGCTTTACCTTCAGAAGCTACTTTTGATATTCAATCATGAAGGAAGTAGAAATCAACACTCCCAACACATGGTTTAAGAATGTTATATCAAGCATGAAGGAAGTAGAAATCAACAGAGAACAAGAGAAGCACAAGCTATTCATTTCAGACTCTCCTTTCTATCTAGATGCTTCTTCAATTATCACTGCAAATGTTCATGAAGACTTAAGCCTGAATTGGTTAACTAAGCTAAAAGTTCATATTGATGCTCCAATTCTTGCCAAGTTGCAAAGTGATTCTGAACAAGAGCAAAAGATCAAGAAGCTAGAGAAGGACTTGTTTGAACAGAGGCTCATGTTTGAGGAACTCAAGAGGAACATGGCCCTTCATAAGGAAGAATTTCTAGCAAGAGAGGAAGCTCAAGCTAAAGGCTACAATGAGCTTAAGGAACCTATGAAGAAGCAATCAGAGGCTATGACAAATACGATGACTGAAATGATGGAGATGATGAAGAAACAAGCCAAGCAATAGATTGCACACCTTTTATCTTGTTTTTTTTTTATCATTTTTGTTGTATAATGTTTTAGCTTCTGATAACTACTTCTCCCTTGTGTTGCTTTGATATCTTCTGTTGCTTCTAACTATATGTGTTTGCTCTGATTTCTTTGTTATATTTTAGAATTGTCTCTTACATATTTTTTTATCCCTTTCTTTTTGTCTTTTTATGTATTACTTTTTGTTGATGACAAAAGGGGGGGTAGATATAGTATTAAAGGCTTTGAGCCCCACTAATTTAATTCTTACCAAAATTGAATTAGAAGAACCTATTTCTCATCTCTTAGTCTATTGATTTAATGTGAGATTATTCTGAGTGCTATTACGCTTTTAAAACTGAATTTAATTAACTTGTATAGGATTTAGGGGGAGCTTACAAACCTCTCCTTAAAAGACTATTAGACTTCGGGGGAGCTTACAAACCTCAGACCCTAACAGTCAACTTGTTAATTAAATTAACAACAATTGAACATTTTAATACTAGTGTTTGTCATCATCAAAAAGGGGGAGATTGTTGGAACAAAATGTGTTTAACATTACCCTTTGAGTTTTGATGGTAACAAAGTATTAAAAGTGTCAATTGAATTTGCTAATATTTGTTCAAGTATGCAGGACCATAGAGAAAAATTTAGTCTCTTTAATTCAAGCATAGGTTCTGGAAGAACAAATGAGAGCAATGGAATCTACAACAAGGAAGCTTGAGTTGCAAGGAAGCATCTAAAGAAAAGAGGTTCTGAAGACAAGTGGTTTTGAAGATCTTCAGCAACTGACATCATCAGAAGCACCCTCCTCAAAAGTTGTTCACTAGAAGCTGACGTCATCAGAGGTTCTGAAGATCATCAGAAGTAGAAAGACTGAAAGCTTCAAAAGACTTTTAAATGCTGTTATTATCACGTCTATCATTGCAGAAGATTAGAAGCCTGGAGCAACGGCTAATTTAAAGGAATTTTGAAGGCATTGGATGCTTATTCTTTGGAGAACGTTGGAAAAGGACAATAGTACAATTGTACAACCACTATTTCCACTACTTTGTTTTGTGTCTGCAATAGTACAAGAACAACAGCTGTGACTACGCTGGTATTCCTCTATACATGGAATGGATTTGAAATTGTTCTTGCATAGGACAATAACCAAATCAAGCAACAGATCATTGGTGATTTGATCAAGCTTCAAACGACTCTTTTTGATGTGCTGGCAATCAACAACGTCTCATTCACACCTCTATATAAAGGAATGAACATTTGAAGATTTCCAAGAGACTCACAACAATTTTACAAGTGCCAAAACTCTGCTGAAATTGTTTCACATCAAAGTTCACTTAGAATTTCTTATCAACTTTCATATCTTAGAAATTCTAGAGTCTTAAGAATCTGTATATGATTTGTATTGTGAACACCACTGATTGCATATCAAGTGTTCAACCTCAAACACTTTCTTTGTAATTATGTTTAAATAGAAGTCTATTGCAGTTGTGCTTGAGCATCAGAAGTCTCTTGATTTTGTTCTTGAGCATAGGAAATCTCTTGCAGTTGTACTTGAGTAGTTTGAAGTCTCTTGCTATTTTGAGCAGTGAGCAGTTGAAATCAGATATTGATTTTAGTGAACTCTCCTTGGAAGTGCAAGGGGGACAGGACTACTTCCGGTTTGTGGAAGGAACTTGTATAATTGCTTTGTGTCTTTCTTCTCTCTCTCTCTTTACTTATCCACTGCATTTAGATTCTGAACATCACTTTAGAAGCAGAACTCTATCAGGTTCTGAACAGTGACTTCAGTTTTAGGAGAAGAAAAAGAAACCACAATTCAACCCCCCTTCTTGTGTTTTTCTCACCTTCAGTGTTGTCTCTTGAAAATAACTTTATAATGGTGATGTTTTCGATGTTGTTGATGTGAATATGCTAAATGTCGATTGTTGACGGTGAATTTATACATGCTTAAATTTTGATATTTGGATGTGATGGTTGCATGTATTGAATTATGTTGTTGAACAATTACACTCAAATGATGGTGATATTGATGGTGTATGCATGTATGCAAAATGAAGGTGAAAATGATGGTGAATTTGTTGTTGAACATGTGCATAGTGTGTCATATGTTCATGCATCATAAGTCTTAGGATATTTATATACAGTGGAGATTATTAGAATACTTTGTATTCAACGGCGATGTTTATGATGTTTTTGTTGCATCATGAGGTGATGACCTTTGTTGGTGATGGTACCACATGCATATAGGAGTCATGTCTAGGTGCATTGCATGGTGTGACGTGAGTCCTAATTGCTTATGGGTTTGGTGATTGATGTGATTGATGAATTGCATACTTGTGATGTTACGAATTTAATTGTGTTCTGAATAATGTTGAAGTTGAATTCTCTTTTGTTTGATCATTTGAAGTTTTATTCGATAAAAACCTTTTCAATTGTTTATGCTTAATTATGATGATGTGAAACTAACCCCTAGTGGTCGTTCGGTTGACCTCCCACCTATTCGTATGAATAGGTAGACGGCGTGCAGGAATAGTTTGTTGCTTGCTTGGTGAGTGCTTGAGGATAGCGGGAGCTACCTCCGTTATCTGTTTTTAGAGTCTTTGTATAGGGCTATGATTTAGGATGTTGGTCTTTCTCTTATTTTGGTATTGACTATGTTGTTAAGATTTTACTCATATGTTGAGATTGGAGATTTTCTTTGGTCATGTATTTTGATGTATATGACATAGCTATTTTTGAGATGTATGTTGTTTATCCGATGCGACGATGTTGAGAAATTCTAATGCATGTTGTTTTGAGTTTATGAAGATGTGACGTCTATTTCTTGAATATTTGTATTATTCGCGTGTTTTATCGCTTTAATAGAAGTAGGGCGTTACAAATAGTTCATAGAGAACGACCGCAAATCCAAGAAAAAATGACATTCAGCATGGAACACACAAATAGAAAGAATTATAGTACAAGAATCGAATATATTTTACTCAAAGTCTCGCCGATTATGCATACAACAAAAGGTGGTGACTTTGATAAGTATCTTCCGTAGCAAACCCCAATAGTTATTGTAATCTGATGGTCGGATTAGGCAAATATACAAAATCATTTACCAATTAATAAATTGATAAGAAGAGTATCGTATACACATAGATTGACATTTCAACCAAACAATTCGCGTTACTTATATGAGAAAAAAGTAAAATAAAAGAAGTAAAGGTTTAGAGTTTTGTAAAGTTAATATGTTTGCAACAGAGCAAATATTACCTATTTTTGATTGTAGAATTTAACGACGATTAGGATTTGAATCCTCTATATTAAGTTGTTGGAATCATTTAACCGTCAAGTCTCATTTATGTTATATATCTTCATCTATCAAAGTGATGATTTTGTGGGGTTTTACTACCTATCAATTGTCAAGATGTACCTTCTGATTGCACAGTGATCGTTAAGTGTGGGGTCTTACTCTCTCAGAGATATGAGCTCATTCCCCTCCAGTTGTCAAGTTGCACATGATGATCACACGGACGTACGTGTGAGGTCTTACTGTGACACCCCGTTTTTCGCTAGGATTATTTATTTATTTATTATATGTGTTTAATTGTTTATTTGTGTGTTTGATTTAGGATTGGTAGAATTTTTAGACGAGAAGGGTATTTTAGTCATTTTAGGACTAAGGGCATTTTGGTCATTTGATGAGTGAGGGTATTTTAGTAATCTTAGAATTGAAGGGTATTTTAGTGATTTTGGTGTTGTCTTACCCCCAAAAACTTTTTAACGTGGGTAAAAAGAATCTACTTGGGGTATAAAAAGAACCTGATTTAGATTTACCCCAAGGGTAAGTCTCTTTTTAACCCAAGTAGATTGGTCTCTCGTTACCCCAAGGTTGGTCTCTTTTTACCCCAAAGAAGCAGATTTAGTAAATTCGAATAAAATGTATCAATTATTGTAAATGTATCAATCATATTAATAAAATGAGATGTTTTATGTATTATTTTTGTTCCATTCTTTTTATTTATATTTGCATTTATTTTATTATTTTGTCATCTAAAGTCGCGTATTGAATAAATGTATCATTATATTAATAAAATGAGATTTTATATCTATTACTTTTTTTTTAGGGAATTTTATATCTATTACTTGTGTTCCTTTATTTTTGTTTATATTTGCATTTATTTTATGATTGCATATTGAATAAATAAATTCTAACAAAAATTGTGTATGAAAGAATAAATAAATTCGAAAAAAGACTAATTTATGTCTGTCTTTAAAATAGCAAGCAGCGTGAGTTAAGTTGTGCATATTTAACACCTACATGAGTTAAATCACTCATGGGTATTTTCGGTACTTCAGTTGGGCGCGAGCAAAATGTGTTGGGTAATGTAACATCTTGATTTCCGATAGATTTATTTTAATTAATTTTTATATGTGTTTATTTGTGCTTGTATGTGATTATTTGCCTCTGTGTGTATTTTGGTTAGAGATTAGTAGAGTTTGGCTTAAGGTTGATATTTTAGTCATTTTGGACTCAGGGATATTTCGGTCATTTTGTGAGCAAGGGTAAATTAGTTATTGTACTGTGAGGATTATTTGTAGTGTTTTAGTGCTAGAGATTATTTTTACTAAGTTACTAGTAAGTGGGATAATTAATTAAGAGTCGGTAACTATTCGTTATTTTTTATCTGTTAAGTGAGTAGAAACTTTGTGAATTAGTTATTGAGAGCTTTAAGCCCATTAAGACAATTGAAAGTTGAGCCCATTTGTGTAGATCCTATATAAACTCTAGTCTTTAGAGAAATTAGGTCATTTACACGCTTCACAAACTTTTGAGAGGTAGAGAGAGAGAAAGCACGAACAAGGGTTAGAGAGAAGAAGCTTGGGAGAAGAAGAAAAGGGTAGAGATTCAAGAGGGTGGAGCAGAAGTGAAGCCTAAGCTAAGTTTGTTCTCAATTGATGTAAGGAGGATAGTTTTCATTCATAATTTAAGTTATAATCACTCTTTCTACTTAAATTCAGAAGTGCTTAATTGTGAAATATGATTATTGTGAATTTAAATGGTGATTTTTGTGTTCCTACTTTGACATTAATTTTGGGTATGTGAAATTGATGTTAAACATGTTGTTGTTGATTTTACATGCTTAAAGTGTGGTTATATGATACTTTGTTGATTTTTGCTCAAATTAGTATAAGTTAGTGTTGTTGTTGTTGATTGTGATGAATTCATGTTTAAATAAAGTTGTTGTTGAAATGGATATGTTGTTGTTGCTGAATTGTTCCATGGGTATTTGAAGTTGTGGTTTGAAATTGTGAAGTTGTGTTAAGTTGTTCATGTGGAGGACCAAAATGAACTTTTGATATATGAGGTTGTTGACTGAATTTTTGATGTTGTTGGATGACTTAGACTTAGTATAATTTTTGTTTTCATGTTGTGGTTGTGTTAATCGAGTCATTTGGGAGAAAACGGGATTTTTATGTGAAAAGTCGATGTTTAAGCGTTTTTGAAAATAAGTGATTATGTGAGGTTCTGGAAAATGATTTTGGGATGGTTGAAACTTGAATTTTTTTGTAGATTATGATAGAGTTAAGTGTCATGAGCGCGTAGGCGAAAACGGCATCAAAAACGGATTAACGGTTTGGATTTTACGCGCGAAAACGCAAGAAATGCATTTTGTTGTTCTGGTGAGGTGACACGACCATGTCAGGGTCTTTTGTAAGGGTGAGACGGCCGTGTGTACTGATGACACAACCGTGTCAGTTCTGCAGAACTCTGAAACCTCTTTTTTTTTTGTATTTTCACGACTTTTAAAGTATGCCTATGAGTTCCTAACACCTAACCCTATCCAATCAATGTATAATTAAGTTTTTAAGAGTGTTATGGCTTGATTCTACCTTGGTTTATAATCGGTTTTCATTTATGTTTGGTTAACATTGTCTTTGAGCCGAAAATTGTCGAATTGGAATTTTAATCGCAATTGGCCGGTGAAACACACATGTATATGCAACTGCACACAAATGTGATTATTGTATATGCATAGTTGAGGCAAATGAGTTGGTTTCCTTGTTTCTTTAGAGCTAACCGGAAAATGTGAATTTCTACCGAAATAGATGAAACTTAGAATTTTCTCAAATGAACTTTGGTGAAACTATGAACTAGGACTTCATAGTTTGTAAGTGGCCTATGTTCATGATTATATGATTAATTAGGATTGAATTGTAGGTTTTCATACTTGTAATAAGTTGTCTTGTTTTGAAATTGTCAAAAAGACCGTTTTTGTAAAATGATACGAACTTGGTGTGATTTTGTGATTTCTTGGAATTGGCCTAGGATACTCATATGCCTAAGCTACTATGAACATATGTGAGTAGTGCATGTGTATTGTTGAGACAATGGAATGTGTTTGCTTAGTCTTGGTTAAATTCCTTAATGTCGACTTTCTTTGAAAGTGTTGTCTTTTGATGATAATTTGATAGTGTTGATGTTGTCGATGTTGTTGATGTGAATATGCTAAATGTCGATTGTTGATGGTGAATTTATACATGCTTAATGATTGATATTTGGATGTGGTGATTGCATGTATTGAATTTTGTTGTTGAATTCTTATATGCAATTTGATGACGATAATTGTGGTGTTTACATGTATGAAAGGTATTTGTTTTTTGTGATGATTATTTGATGAATGATTGGTGATAAACATGTTTATGTTTTTATGTTGATTATGATGATGATGGATTATGTTGTTGAATTATTATATGAAAATGATATTGATATTGATGGTGAATGCATGAATGCAAAATGACGGTGTGATTTAGGATATTATATATATCCAATGGAGGTGAAAATGATTGTGAGTTTATTGTTGAACATGTGCATAATGAGTCATATTTTCATGCATCATAAGTCTTAGGATGTTTACATCCAGTGGAGGTGATTTAGGATATTTATATCCAATGGAGATGATATGATGTTTTTGTTGCATTATGAGGTGTCGACCTTTGTTGGTGATGGTACCACATGCATGTAGGAGTCGTGTCTAGGCGCATTACATATATTTGGTGAATTTGTTAAATGCGACATATTTGATTATGTGTTTGGTGAACCTTGGTGATTTATGTGCATTGGTGAGTTCGGTGAATTGTACACTTGGTGATATTTGGTGAATATGTGAAGATGTGTACTTGATGATGTTTATGGTTATTGGTGATACTTGTACATTTGATGATCATAATTGATGATGTTTATTTCGGTGAAAATAATGAAATGTGATTTTATGATCTTTTCGTGACGATGACTTCATTGCTTATACTTTCGAAAATGATGAATGGTACTTGTTGAGTTAATTATGCTAAATGAGGAATAAGGTGAGAAATTCTTATATTGATCAATGATTTAAGGTATGAATATGATTGTTATGCTATGTAAGAATTGTGATAGCATGATGTGTATGGAATGGGGAATAATATTCATGTGATGTTAGTATTCTAGGAGGGATGGGTATGTATATGTATCATGCATGAAATCCTTGAATGTTTATGCTTGATTATTTACGCTTGATTATGATGATGTGAAGCTAACCCAGTGGTCGTTCGGTTGACTGCCTACCTATTTGTATGAATGGGTAGACGGCGTGCATGAATATTTTGTTGCTTGCTTGGTGAGTGCTTGAGGATAGAGGGAGCTACCTCCGTTATCTGTTTTTGGAGTCTTAGTATAGGGCTCTGATTTAGGATGTCAGTCCTTTCTTTTATTTTGGTTTTGAATTATGTTGTTGAGATTGTACTCATATGTTAAGACTGGAGATTTATTTGATGATGTGTATTTGATTTTATGGCATGACTATTTTGGAGATGTATGTTGTTTATCCGCTGCGACGTTTTGTGAATTTTTTGTTTGCATGTTTGAGAACTATTGAAGACGTGACGTCTATTTCTTGAATATTTGTATTATTCGTGTGTTTTATCGCTTTAATAGAAGTAGGGCGTTACAGGTAAAGAGCAGAATTCTAAGGATAATACTAGTAGTGAATTAGGGTTGTGCATTCATTTCATAAGTTTTACCAAAAGGTGGATAGAGAGAGAAATAGTGAGTGATAAAGAAGAGAAAGAAAGAAGAAGGAGATTCAAGAGGAGCAAGGCTATGAAGTTGTTGATAATTATTGCTCAAAACATGTTTTAATCACTTGTTGAATCATTGGGTATGTTTGAATGTTGATGAATTATGATATGTTGATGTGGTAATGATGTTTAGTTGAAATTGTGAAGTTTTGACGTTTATGTGAAAAATGTGTCTGATCATGATTTTGGTGAATTGATGCATTGGAACTTATATTTTGATTGATGAAGTTGTAGATAAGAGTATGTTGAAGGTTATGAAAGGATTTTGGGTGGGATTGAATTGACAGGTTTTTAAGCTAAAAGTCGTTTTAAGTGATTAGGTGAAATAAGCTTTGTTTTGGCAGTTGAACTTGAGATGTTTGAAGTTGAAGATGATGTCTTAAAGTAGGACTTGAGTGGTTTAAGTGATTGGGATGAAATTGGTGGAAACGGGGTCGAAAACGGTTTGGAAATCGAAATTTTATGCGCGAAAACGAAAAATCAGAAAATCATGTGCTGTCAAGTGTGCACGACCGTGCGTCCTGGGAGCACGGACCATGCGCCTAGTTCGCACTTGGTCTGCACGACTGTGCAGCCAGTTGGCATGACCGTGCGCCCTGCCCTGTGTCGGGAAAACTTTTTTTTTTGTTGCCATTTTTCAATGTTTTAAGTATACCTTTGGGCCCAAACACCTAAACTTAGTTAATTGAAGTATAATTGAGGATTAGTGATGGATTAAACTTAGTTTTTATTTGCATTTGATTGAATAATGTGAAATGGTGAAAATAGACGAACTTTGGTAAAACGATGAATTAAAGCATGATAACTTGTAACTGGTTATGTAACCATGCCAATATGATGAATAAGGATTGAATTGGTGATTTGATATGCTCATGATGTGGTGATTTTCTAAGCAACAAATCAAGTTACAGGTTATATAAAGCACACATTCATAATGGCCCAACTATTCACCCTAAGTCCCAAATTGTATGTGGATTGAATCGATTGTCACTTGCATCTTTCCAAATTTCCAAATGCTTAAAGAATTCATTTTCATATCATGATGGTGGTGGTTTTAACAAAGAGAGGAAAGTAGGGTTTAAAGCCACGAGATTTTAGTCGTGAGTTGGGATTTTTGTTGAATTAACTCACAAATAGGAAAAACAATCATTTCGTAACAAGCATCTACCATAATATTAAGGGACTGAGTTATCCTGCAGTTGAAAAATGGTGTGGTCCTGTAGTCGGCAAGCTTGAGGCCTTCCTATTGTATTTCAACTTCAAAATTTTATACTAAATAATATGTCGTTAAATTCGAAGCATCGATCTTGATCGGAAAATCCTGAGATGCTAACCGCATTCAATCAAATTCCAACATTAATGAGAAATGTGCAGTAAATGAGGAATTGGATTAGATTCAGTCATCATTGCATGCAGTCAAATACAATCAACACATCAGAACCATCATATCTTGATAAGACGATTCACAATTTCAGACACTTTTTTATTTTTACTTAATATAAAATTTTGATCTTAAGATTTAGATCGTCATATCAAGATTGCATCCAATCAATGATTTATATATGTACTCAAATCTGATATGGTAAATGAGGGTCCACGTCAGAGATATATTGTTTCAATTGGGATATACCAAAGAGCTTACTTTTTTCTGTTTAATAAATAATTGGTCCTTATAAAATTACTAAATTTCTTTTTTGGTCCGTCAAAAATATTTTCTTAATTTTTATCCCTATAAAATTTTTAGGGTTAATAGTGTTTTACCCCCTGTAATATAGGGCACTTTCGGGTTTGCCCCCTGTAAAAAAAAATTGGATTTGATCCTTGTAAAATAAATATTCTTCACGATTGCTCCCTAAGCCGATTGACTCAGAAGAATCTCTGATGTGGCACTTAGGTGGTTTTTTTTTTTGCTTGCCACGCGTAAAAAATAGGTTACACTTTATTTATATTTAAAAAAATATAAAAAGTAAAATTTATAAAAATAAAAAAAAAAACAAAACCTTTTTTAAAAAAAATTTAGAAAATATGAAAAATTAATTTTCAAAATTTTTAAAAAATCCAAAAAATCAGAAGAAGAAAAAAATTCAATTTTTTAAAATTTTTAAAATTGAAAAATATAGAACATATATGTCGCGTCATTTTTCGGAGGTCAAGCTATTTGATTAGCGTTTGACTCGCTATTTTGTTTCACGACTGAACATTTAATTTTAAGAGAAAAGGGGGAAAAAAAGTTCAAAATACCCCTTTGAAAAGATTTTGGGTTCGGGGGTTAGTTACATAAAGAGAAGGTGTTAGCACCCTTTATGTCTGTAGTACTCTACGAGAACCTCTTGGTTTTATTTAACGTTTTGTGCTATAACTTGCTTGCTTTTAAAAATGGTATTTAAAAAATGGTATTTAAAGTGGTAAAAGAAAAAATAGACCTATTTATCTACATTTTTTATTGATTTGGAAGGACGAGTGTCCTTTGCCTACGTACCCGTGAGGGATCAAAACCTCGTACTTCGGGGTAAAAATTGACGTTTGATTTATTTTTGTGTTTTTTATTAGTTTTGAAAAAATGTTTTAAAATGAAAGAAAGCCAAAGCGGCAAATGAACGGCAAATGAGTATTTGTTTGTGTTTTTTATGTTAAAAGAAAAATGACTTAAGATATGATTAATGTAGATTGCAATGTTTGATTTATGAAAGAATAAAAAATAAAGAGGTCACTTGATTTGGGATCAAGGTTTGTTATGAAAAAGATTTTTTGTGTTTTTGTTTTTTGCATGTTTTTTGTTTTTTTGAATAATAAGACTAAAATTAAAACTATCGGAGCAAGAAAAATAAAAGTGTGGGTACTTTGTAGCGACGTTGGATCACCACAAATACTATTAACCTAGACTATAAAGCATGAAGATAAAGCATACACCCACACGCGCACACATGCACCTATAACTATTACACAAAAGCCTATTGTACATTCTATGGTCTGCGAAGGAAATAAATGACAAGAAAAAATAAATTATTTACATTAAGCCTATTTACATTCTAAAATCTACGGAAAATA
>Ga0315914_1001706_pt1 | contig 33331 bp, 25 predicted proteins | sample MpolenodulesMG_FD_203920 | JGI IMG/M metagenome (GOLD analysis project Ga0315914, IMG submission 203920) | Medicago polymorpha root nodule microbial communities from Los Angeles, California, United States - elongated nodules | ecosystem: Host-associated > Plants > Roots > Nodule | place: USA...
GATGTTGCAGACCGGTGTTATGTGGATTCTGGATGACTGGTCCAGGGTTTGCCGGAAATCCTCCAGCAGAATGATGTTGCAGACCGGTGTTATGTGGATTCTGGATGACTGGTCCAGGGTTTGCCGGAAATCCTCCAGCAGAATGATGTTGCAGACCGGTGTTATGTGGATTCTGGATGACTGGTCCAGGGTTTGCCGGAAATCCTCCAGCAGAATGATGTTGCAGACCGGTGTTATGTGGATTCTGGATGACTGGTCCAGGGTTTGCCGGAAATCCTCCAGCAGAATGATGTTGCAGACCGGTGTTATGTGGATTCTGGATGACTGGTCCAGGGTTTGCCGGGAATCCTCCAGCAGAATGCTGTTGCAGACCAGTTATAACATTTGCCTTTGAGCGGTCAGACGACTCTCCGGTAGAATGCTGTTGCAGATCAGTTACAACATTTGCCTTTGAGCCGTTACGAAACAATTCAAGACCTTGTCCACCATGAGCTGACAAACAGAAGTACACTGAATATTACGTCTAGTGCATAAAAAAGAGCCCGTTTGTTATAGCCTTTTTCAGGGAAAAATCACTTTTAAGAGTTTTGCATCCATTTGTTACAACTTCTTAAAAAAATCAAAATCTAAAAATAATATAAAAACAGCTTCAAATGAGAAGCTGTTAAGAGCAGCTTCTCAAAAAATAGATTTTTTTAGAGGAGAGAAAATAGGGTTTAAAAGATTAAACTAATTTTGTAACAAAAAATCCCTTATATATAGTTGTATCCAAACAAATTTTAAAAAAAGGTGATTTTTATTACGGTAAACAAACACAAAATAGATTCTGATTTTTCATAAAATCTCTAAATTAATTTATGTGAAAATTACTTTTATTTTAATGCGTAACAAACAGGCCCAAAATAACAGTCTCTTACATCTTAATATGACGATGATAACAAAAAATTGATGTACATGTCACTATAATTCAACTACAAAGGAAGAAAACATTAGAGTCCAATAACTAGATAAACAAAACAATATTACAATTCAAAGGTTCTTATAGTCAATATTTCGCTTTAGTAGCTTAAAATCATTTCAATATTCATGAAACGCCACAGGCAAGAGGAGACTTGGAAAGATACAGTTAAGTGCAAAGAAGAAAGATGTATAGTATAAGTGTTATCAATGACGGACCATCGTGGAAAGCGAAAAATCTGCCATACCCACCACGAAACGCCATGGCGGCGCCATCCTTCACAAATTGGCCATGGCGGTAGTAAAAAAAATCGGCCCCCGCAATCCGCCACCGCCAATTTTGATAACACTGTAGCATAATTAAGTAGACTATGCATATTTAACAATGACACGTGGACAACAGACAACTTCTAATTGGTCAATACCAAAGACTACACGAATACACGATCATGTGTAGTTATTTTCAGTTAACTTTATAGTACTAGACCAGTAAAGCATAAAGATATCAAGCCAACGTAAGTTATGATTTATGATCAATCAATCACAAAATGAACAAATATGCATGTCTAAAAATAAAACTCTATACAGATACAAGCTACGCCATACTTACTTTTACAATGTTTTGTAGTTAAGAATAAAATCAACAGTCAAATGCAGGCTGAGATACAAATAAAGTCGTTTAAATTATCCATATCTATACGCATACGTTAGAATGGAACACTGAGACAATAATATCATAAAATACCTTTGAGTTCTTTCAAAGTTGTATAAGCAACCTTGGCTGCACTCATCTCTGCCTGCTTCTTGGTCTTAGATTCTTCTCCAGTATATACCTTCCCTTCAATCTCCACTTGTGAAGTAAATGTCGGCCTGTGAGCCTCACCAGATTTTGTAGTACTATAAACAGGCAACTGAAGAAGTCCTTTCTTTTGAACCAATTCTTGCAAAAGGTTCTTGTACATCAGAATAGCTTCCTGAAATTTAGACAATCATATGGATATGTAAAGAGAACCAAACAAGAATTTAAATTATAGAGTAAGAAAATTATTTAATCGACTACAAGAGATTAAGACTAGCCTCTTGAACTCCAGCTGGTTGTAATGATTTAAAAGCAACTTCAGCAGCAGCATATTCAGCATCCCTCAATGTATAATAGAACCTAGGACTCTTAAAGGTCTGTCCATCAATTGTAACTTTGCACCTGAAACGCATGTTATGAGGTGGACCTTCCCACTCAGGAGCATACTCTGGAAGCTTCAAGTTCCTCTTTTGAGCATAGTTTTGCAGTTGGCTCTTGTACAGATGCATCATACCTATGACAAAGTTGAATGTCGGAAAGTCAGAATTAATATGTAATACTATAATCAATTTGATTAATCATAAACAGAAGTGATGAAAGAAACCAAACAATCCCTTGAAGCATGAAAGAATCAAACCAATAGGGAAAAAATAGAAGTGATGCCTCCGTAGTAAACTAAGGTAGTTGATAGATATTAGCCATTGTTTTATGGCGCATAACACATGCTATATTCTAGAAAGCAAGGACACACACTGACATGAAAATTGTTCCAATACACTAAGGAAACATGTTAATCTTGTATCTGTTTCATAATTTAACTCGACATGGCCATTTAACATTGAAAAATAAAATTAGGATTGTACTCGTACACAGGTTTCTAAAAGCCAAGTATTATTGACACAGAACATGTATCATATTGTAAATCTTGAAGCTATGTGAGTGTTAAGGAGGGTGTCTACATATGCATAATCAGTTCTTTTCCTAAATTTTCGATCATGTGTGTGTGCATGTCCTACAGTTGGTTAAATTTGATGTTTTTCTGTGTCTATTTTGTCACATGTCAAAGCCAACAACATTGTTTTATAGGTTATAGTAAATATATATTCAAACAAGAATCAAATAGCATAATCATAACGATAAAACACAAGATGGAGCACAAAGACGGTGAAAAATGCATTTGCAGAGTTGTGGAATAAACATCAAGTAACTAGATATTCTAAAGATAAATTAATTGAGAAACAAATATAAGTGAAAATGGGGGCCTTTAAACTTAAATCTGCCGCTCCAAGAGCCTCGCTTCCTCTTATGAAATAAAAATCTTTGTACCACTCAGCTGAGTGTCAAATTAATCAAATAAACAAAAGACAGAGAAAATCAAATTACTTTTCAGTTCTTGTTCTTTCACGACATCTGCAACAGGGCCACTGATCTGAATAGTTTGGCATACTGGTTCTGAATTCGGTTGTAACACTTGGTTTGTAGGAAGTGTGCTTCCAACTTCAGGGCTGAGAACAGGTGAACCTATACAGGTCCAATGGAAATAAACGTGAAACTTATGCAAAGATTAAGATATGGAATATAATCCACAAAAGCAAAACCAGAAAACGAGGAAAAAAATCAGAAACAAAACAAATCCTTATAATTCTAAGCACAAATTTCCTTCGTAAAACTTAAACAAAACCTCAACAGATGCAGCAATCGATAACATGAACGGTCAAATTCAATAATCACAATTTCTAGTCCAAATCCATTTAACTAAAACAGTAAAACGGAAAATGCTGAAACATCAACATGTGCTAAAACAACAAGGTTTTCAAAGTTTTCCCGGAATTGAGACCACGTCAGTCAATTTGCCGGAATATCAACGATTGCAAGATTTAAATCTTCAACCGTTGTTTTCATTTTTAATTACAAAAGTGTACTAAATTATTTTGAACATTGAAACAAAACAGCAACATATTAAGATAACAATACAGATATGTATAATTCCTCTTAAAATCGAATATAAAAACCCAAGAACAACAAATAATTTTGGGAATCAAGAAAAACCACACTTCAATATTATCAGAACCAATTTGAGTATTTACACGATGAATTAAAAAAATTTGTTATGATGCCAATTTATTACAGTACAATGTAAAAAAATGTATGCATGCATCTAATCAAATCATACTATGATGCCAATTTATTACAGTACATCTTCAAATATCTCTACACAGATCTACTAATAAAAGATATAATCAGATGCATATGTAGAAAAATCATTGAATATAAATTAAATCCTCAAAAGAATGAAGAAAGTGAAAACGCAGAAACAACAACGGCATGTGATGAAATGACAACAATGACATGTGAAGAGACATACCTGGAGAAAATGACAAAATCGAAGAAGCGGAAAGAGAAGGTTGAGGAAAAGAAGAGAGATTAGGATGTAAAGGAGGTGAAATAGGGTTTTGATGAGAGAAGTCATTAGATGCGGAAATAGGAGTGTTGTCTTGGGATAATTGAACGAATTTTGAAGCAGGAAGACAAGGTTGAGGATAATAATCGAAATTAGGAAGAAAAGGAATTTCTTCAAGGTTGTTTTGGGATGATTTGATGGTTTGTGAAGCGGAAAGACAAGGTTGAAGAAAGGGAGGAGCAATAGGGTTTTGTTCAGAGAAGTGGTTAGAGGAAGACATCGCGGCGTTGTTTTGGGATGATTTGATGGCTTGTGAAGGATTGTGTGAGGTGGCTTATTTATATATTAAACCCTAATAACATTTTAGGTTACAAGAGAATGATCACTCACAAACCTCGTTTTTCATCTACCGTCGGCGGCGGAGTTTGAAAGGTTTGTGTGAGGTGGCTAATTTTCTTAATGTATATACTATATAAGAATATATTCTTCTCCATAAATTTGAGTAGGAGATACTCGTGGTTTATTGGCTATTGTTATTAACTTTTGCTCCGTGAACATGGTTCGAATCCACCTTTTGCATTGCAGAATTTTCTTGTTTAAAAAAACACAGAAGAAATGCAAAAGGATCCATATCCTAGTTTCGAACTCATAACATGCTGCTCGCCAGTTGAACACTGTCGCTGGACCGCTATGTAACTTGGTCATATACGCGCAAAACATAATATGTATAATATGAAATTATAATACTATAATATGTGTATATAACCATTAAGACACATTCACATTAAGAAAATTTTGTGTTCCATATCCTTTTGCAACTAGGATATGGATCCTTTTGCAATGCAAAAGGTGGATTCGAACCATGTTCACGGGGCAAAAGTTAAATAGCAATAGCCACTAAACCACGGGTATCACCTACTCAAATTTATGGAAAAGTATATATACTTATATAGTATATACAATTAAGAAAATTAGCCACCTCACACAAACCTTTCAAGCTCCGCCGCCGACGGTAGATAAGAAACAAGGTTGTGAGTGATCATTCTCCTGTAACATGAAATGTTATCAGGGTTTAATATATAAATTAGCCACCTCACACAAACCATCAAATCATCCCAAAACAACGCTGCGATGTCTGCGTCTAATCACTTCTCTGAACAAAACCCTATTGCTTATCCCTTTCCTCAACCTTGTCTTTCCGCTTCACAGACCGTCAAATCATCCCAAAACAACGCTGAAAAAATTCATTTTCTTCCTAATTTTGATTCTTATACTCAACCTTATCTTCCTGCTTCAAAATTCGTCCAATTATCCCAAAACAACGCGGCTATGTCTGCATCTAATCATTTCTCTCAACAAAACCATATTTCAGCTCCTTTTCTTCCTAACCTCGACTTTTATCCCCAACCTTGTCTTTCCACTTCACAAACCGTCAAATCATCCCAAAACAACGCTGATATGTCTGCATCTGATCACTTCTCTCAACAAAACCTTGTTTCAGCTCAATTGCTTCTTCATCTCGATTCTTTTCCTCAACTTTGTCCTTGCTTCAGAATCCGTCAAATGATCCGAAAACAACGCTGCTATGTCAGAATTTAATCATTTCTCTCAACAAAATCCTATTTCGGCTCCTTTACATCCCAATCTCTCTTCTTTTCCTCAACCTTCTCTTTCCATTTCGATTTTATCATTTTCTTCAGGTATGTCTCTGCACATGTCACTGCTGTCATTTCAGCACATGTAGTTGTTGTTTCTGCGTTTTCACTTTCTTCACTCTTTTGAGGATTTAATTTATATTCAATAATTTTTCTACATATGCATCTTTTTTTTTTTTGATGAATCAAAAGTGAAGGCATTAGGAGATAACTTAACATCCCAACCAGGTTGGCACCCCACAGCTACCCCCATCCTCTACCACCTTGCTCGAAAATTTTATTAAATTCATAGTACCATGTGCCCATGCCTTTCTCATGTCCTCCAGTGAAGAGAACCTCAAAGAAACCTCTCCCTAAAGAGCCCAGTTTCCAATTTTCTGATAATTTCCATAATTTAGAAAGCTTCAGAAATAAATCCTTAGCCGTGAAAGGTTTATCTCCCTTACTCATGACCATACGACCGTGGAGTAAGCGCTTGCAGTCATCAATTCCCTTCTCATAATCTTCCTTGGAAATCTTGATACTAAGTGAGTCTCCTTTGATTACAGGAAGCGGCAATTGTTCGTCAATTGTTGTTAAAGAACCACAGAGAGCCTGAACAAAAGATACCGTCGCAGGTTGCACTTGCTTTTTTGGAATGGGTTCAAGGCCATCTGCAACACACGGCCAAGGGCACACAAAGGCCATTGACGAAGCTGCACATGGGCCCTTCCCTGTATTCTCATTCATAAACATGCCCGTAGCCACGCCTAGATCGAAGTAATGGGAGATCATGGTTCAATCTTTGCAATACCTAAGGCATTGACACGATTGCGGTCACCCCAAAATTATCAATCCAAACGTATCACAGACAGTTGATGTCCACAAGAGAGAAACTGGGAGGAGATGGGCGCAGGTCAGCCACAAAAACGAAAGGAAGCTGCCAGAAAATAAGAGGACAGCCGCAAAAAACAAGGAGAAGGCCGCCGGGAAACCCTAGCAGCCAAACCCTAGCAGAGCGGTTTGTATGAGATGTGTACCATGTACAAGCTTTTTTTAACTTTTTTCTTCTGCAGTCTGCACCTTATCAGAAATTCTGAAGTTCAATGAGTACTTGAGAGAACACATCAACATCTCTACATATGCATCTGATTATATGTTTTATTAGTAGATTAGTTGATCTATGTAGAGATATTTTAAGATGTACTGTAGTAATTGACATCATAGTATGATTTGATCAGATGCCTGCATAATATTTTTTTTACACTTGTAAGGGATAACAATTGTTTTAATTAATCGTGGAAATACTCAAATTGGTCCTGATAATGTTATCAGGGTTTAATATATAAATTAGTATTTCCCTCTTATTCAAATCCCTCCACTCCCCCTCAATCAAACATGATCTCATTAATTTGCCGATAGCAATTGAGGCCACATCAACAGCGATTGAGACCAACTCGGTCAATTTTCCATATCAAGGATGCCAATATTTAAAACTTTGACTGTTATTTTCACTTTGTACAACAAAGTGTCCGAAACAATTTTTAAAAATATTGAAACAAAACAGTAGCAGATTTACTTAAAAAGAGAAAGCAGATCAAACAACATGAATCAACAGTAACAGATTCCCTTAATAAAATCGAAATAAAACCCTCAGAACAGGCAAAGCGAATAATTTTGTGAATAACATGAACAACTACAATTCGAAAATCACAATTTATGTTCTAAAACGAAATGCATTAATTAGAGTAAATATCCACGTCGATCCCAACAAAAAACACAAAAAACCTGTTTGATCATGAGAAATCAATGTCATCCTTAAAGTTGTCAAATTAGTCTCTAATAGAACTAAAATGCCACTAAAAATTATACGAAAAAGGACACATTTGACATTCTTCAAACCCAAATTGGTACTTTTCATTTTTCAGACACCAAATACATGTTGGCACATTGTACCACAACCAATTAAGTATTTTCGCCATACACGCTAAGACCTAATTGATCTCTAATAGAACTTAAATGACACATTTGACATTCTTAAGAACTAAATTGGTGCTTCACAATTTTTAATAGACAAATATGTCTCATATGTCTCCGAGTATATTTAGTCGATGGATAAAAACAATCTTTATGAATAAAAACATTTTTTATGCAGTGACAAAAAAGCGGCGCCACAAAAAAGCGGATGCCGCATAGTGGTTGAAATAAGTCATTTATATAGGAAAAAAAAGGTACGCTGCATGTAGATAAAGAAGGGGATGATGAAAAAACGTAGCTTCCATATTGAAAGGTTTATGTATTACGATGAATATAGAAGTAATACTCATTAACTCTCTTTTTTTCTACTTTTATAATAGGTCATGTTTGATACACATGCAGATTCTTCAGTTTTATTTTTAAAAAATCCTAAAATTTACCTTTTCCTCTTTTGGCGCTGTATCAGGTAGCAGAAACTGAATAACAGTCGCTGTTTCCTAATAGTGACACTAGGATAGTATTGCAATTTTCATAGTTGATTCATCAAAATCCGTTATACTATAACACTATTGTTCCGCTATCACCGTTATTTGACAACAATGTCTAAACTATCTTGGAGAACTTATGAAAATAAGCACAAAACAGCTTACAAACAATGTCATAAGTTCTCCCAAACAGTCTCCCAAAACTTATAGCAGTAGATAAGCCAATCCAAACAGATCCTACTTCTAGAACACAGTCAAATTGTTTTCATGTAAGCTACAGGTTATTTTCATAAGCTGTCATGGAGCACTTATTAAAATAACCTGAAAACAGCTTATAAACAAGTTGTTGTGCCAATGGATAAGCTCACGCTGAATACTCTGGCACCCTAAAGTTTTGTTGGATACGTATCCAACGTCCAATAGCGGCGATAGCGAAGCTAAAGTATTATATAATGTCAATTTTACACTCTAAGACCTATTTGATCATGAGAAATATAAAGTACCAATTTCATCCTCAAAAATGACAAAAGTGTGTCAAATTAATCTCTAATAGAACTTATATGACACATTTGACATTCTTAAGAACTAAATTGGAGCTTCTGAATTTTTAATAGACCAAATATGTCTCATATGTCTCCACGCACATTTAGTCGATCGATAAAAAAAAATCTTTATGAATAAAACATTCTTTATGCAATGACAGTGTAAAACTTTTGTACAGGGATTGTCTACATTTCAATTCTATACCTTTAGCGACTTTGTCTATAAACTCAGCCTTATCAACAGCGGATTGCGGAAAATAGTGAAATGCCTCGCTATGTGAAACGCCAAAAATCCACTATGTGGCATAGCAAATAGCGCCGCCAGAAAAAAGCGGAAGCCGCAAGTGGTTGAAATAAGTCATTTATATAGAAGAAAAAAAAGGCACGCTGCATGCAGATAAAGAAGGAATGATGGAAAAACGTAGCTTCCATATTGGAAGGTTTAAGTATTACAGTGAATATAGAAGTCGTAGTCATAACTCTATTTTTTCCATTTTTATAATAGGTCATGTTTGGTACACATGCAGATTCTTTAGTTTTATTGAAAAAAAATCCTAAAATTTTCCTTTTTCCTTTATTGCCGCCATATCAGCTAGTAGAAACTGAATAACGGTCATTGTTTCGCTAGGATCGTATTGCAGTTTCCATAGTCGATTCATCAAAATCCGCTATACTATAACACTATCGTTCTGCTATCGCCGCTATTTGACAATACTATCTAAACTATCTTGGAGAACTTATGAAATTAAGCTCAAAACAGCTTATGAACAATGTCATAAGCTGGTTTCATAAGTTCTCCGAAAAATTCAGCCAAAACTTATATCAGTAGATAAGTCAATCCAAACAGACCCTACTTCTATAACACAAAGTCAAATTGTTTTCGTATAAGCTACAAGTTATTTTCATAAGTTATCCTGGAGAACTTATTAAAAAAACGTGAAAACAATTTATAAACAAGTTCTTATGCCAACAAATCAAATCAAAACCACGAAAACAACAACCAAGTCTTATCTCACTGACATCAGATCAGAAAAGGACACAGACCCATAATATAGACATGTCATAAGCTGTTTTCATAAATTCTCCAAAACAACATTTTCACTAAACTTAAATAAATCAATCCAAAGAAACCCTAGATCTTAAAATACATCAACATATATTCAATGCATGTGTCAACAAATCAAATCAACAAAATCAAACTCACAAAAACAATAACAATAACAACAATGATAAATTTCGTTAGGTCAGCAGATAAACTCAAATAAATCAATTCAATCACAAACTATGAAGCACGGATACGGACACGGACATTGGACCTGACACGGACACTGACATGCCGACACAGCTAATAATTTGAAAAAACCACATAATTCAGTGTAATTACAAGTGTCGGTGTCGTGTCAACCGGGACACGCCTAATGCGAGGAGTGTCCGTGCTTCATAGATCACAGACCCTAAATCTTAAAAATCTCAACAAATATTTACTTATAACATATAAAATTTTGATGCATGTGAACAAAAACAAAATCAAAATCACAAAATTAACAACAAAGCCAAAACCATACCTTGAGACAAGGATGAAACAGAAACAGCAGACAGACAAGGTTCTGGTTGAGGAAAAGAACCAAAATCCTGAAGAAAAGGAGAACCAGGAGTAGGGTTTTTCACCATTTCCAAATGATGAAAAGCAACCATCGCAGCAGAATCTTGAGACACCTTAATAGTGCGTGCTGGTTCAGGAGAAGAGAAGGAAATGGAGTTAACAGTAACGGTTGTTGAGAATCGAGTATTGTGTGGTGGTCCTTCACGGGTTGTTTGGTATTCGGGAAGAGGGTATGAATTTTTCTGACATAGTTCTTGAAGCTTGGTCTTGTACATTGTTGAATGATGATGATGTTTTTTTGTTTAAGGTTTTGGATTTTTTGTTTAAGGTTTTGGTTTTTTTTGTGTTGGAGTGGTTTTAATGTTTTGGTTTATATATGTCGGATGAATACAATGACAGTGTAATGGGAAAGATTAATGGTGAGGTGGTACCATGATATTACTAGCTCTATGTTACACGTGTAACATTTCTATTGAAAAACTTGTTTTAATAATGTTTTGCGGGGAGATTAGTCACTTTAGTCCTTGAGTAGGAAAGAAGTCGTCATTTTAGTCCTTGAATGTAGACTCGTTAGTCAATTTAATCCCTGAATGCAGACTCTGTTAGTCAATTTAGTCCCTGAATATAGACTTTGTTAATCACGTTTGTCCAAATTGACTAACAAAGTCTACATTCAATAATTGTTTTGCAATTTCTCTGCATTCATGGACTAAAGTGACTAATTCCACAATGTTTTGGATTGGAACTTCTGTTAATATTGTTTTGGATTGGAACTTGTGTTAATATTGTTTTGGATTGGAACAAGACCCAATTTCAAAAAGTCTGATGAGACGTATGAGATCTGACACATACTACCAATACTCGCAACGAGATGGGGAAATCTTGATGTATTAAAATTGATATGAGTCCTCTAAGTAAGATCAGATGGTTGATCGGCCTATGTATTGTAAATGTTTAATTGATATATTTATATGGTGTTGATAATAACTTCTGAAAGAGAAATTTATCGTAAAAAAAATGTTTAAATTTTTTTTTTTTAGAGCAAGACTCAATTCTAAAGTTGAAGCCTAATAAGAAGCAGAAGCCCAACTACGAACCATCAATACCAGCGACGAGTTAGGAAATAACGAATAAGGTGGTAGAATTGATATGAGTCCTTCAAATAAGATCAAATGGTTGCGTAAAGCGTGTAACTATTTGATCAATGTATTTATGTGGCGTAGTAAACTACCTATGAAAGAGAAATTCAATGTAAAAAAAGGTGCATTGTCTTATTATGAGAAAAATGTCTAAGCTTCTTGACATCTAATTAAGTTGAGTGTTAGACTGTCTTTATAAGTCCATCAATGGACCACTGATACCAGTGACAAGTTGGGGAACATCAAATAAGGTTTAGGAATCGATACGAGTCATCCAAGTTAGATTAAATGTTAAGTTTTAAGTTAAATAATTTAATTTTTAGGTTGAAATGTAGACTTGAAACTTTAGAGTGTGTTTCTTGTAAGGTCTTAAGTTTGAATCCTTTAAGTTTCAATTTCTGCGAGCTAATCCATACAAAATTTTGTTTTGTTTTTGAATGGGGACCCGTTATTTAACAGTGGAATTGATCTCCTAATTTCGTCAGTTTTTAGACTAAATACACGGTTTTTAAAAAAATAGTTTTGAAAAAAATTAAAAGTTGTATTAAAGTTTGGTCCATCCCTAATTCAACAAATTTTAATGTGTTAATTGCGTCACTGTAGGTTTTCTGCAAGAAATCTGATTTCAAAATATTTATCTTTAAATAAATATCATTTTTCAAGTTTTAATTTAATATTAATTATTTTTTAATTGTATTGTAGTAATTTAATACAGTCTACGAGTCTTGACTACAAGAAGAAAAAGTAGGGGGAAAAAAAAACCAAAGGCAATGAATTAATAAAATACTTACCTTATTTCTTATGAATAACATAAAAATAATTCTCTTGGATTAGACCGCTCTTGATTAATATTGTGACAAATAACATTAACCTTAACGGAATCATACTTGCTTTTGTGTGTCTTGTAAGGGTGCTCAAAATCGAATCAACTCAATAGAAAAGCGATAAATTGAAACAACCCAAATCAAAAACTGCAAAAATCGCATTTGATTCGGATGAATAGATCATTTTTTGACTTTACCGTATGGTTTGGTTTAATTTACGGTTCTTATTTTAGGACCCAAACCAAAATGAACCAAACTACAACATAAGTGAAACATTAATTAAACTTATGTCATCCAACCTACTACTCATAGAAATTCAATGAGCAATTTGATAGTTAGACATGTTTTTTGTCTTTATTTTTTTTAACTAAGACATATTCTTTCTTTGGTTAAAAATTATTCTATGCTTTTGATTTTAAGAATGTATTTACATGCTTTGAATTAATTTTGCTTTCACTTTTGCATATATGTTTATGTTAGATATATCTTGAATCATTGAAACTCAATGAGAATTTTTAGACAATGATAAGATTTTAGTCTTTTGCATTTCTTACTAAATAGAATTGTTTTTTGGTCATGTTTTTAATTTGGTCTAGGTTGATGGTAACATTGTTGGATGAAAATGAAATTGTAATGTTAGATCAAATTTTAAACATTGTTGAAAATATGTTGTTTTTAACTTTTACCTTGAATTTAACTTTGTGGTGGCGAGAGGTAGCGAAGATTCGTGATGGAGTAGGTGTTGATGGAGGAGGGTGGTTTAAGCAATGTATCGAGACAATGGTTAGGAATGGGGTTGACACTTTTTTTTTGGACATACTCGTGGTTAGGAGGAGTTCCTTTGTGTTTGCGGTTTCAGCGACTATTTGACTTGGCTAATAATTAGTTGAGTACGGTTGTGGAAATGCGCGGTTTAGGGTGGGATGAGGGGGTGTGGTGTGGCAGTGGCGTCACTGTTTGTTGGCGTGGGAGGAGGATCTGTAAGGGGAGTGCAGGACTTTATTACATGATATTTCTTTGCAGTCTAATGTTATAGATAGGTGGCAGTGTAGACTTGATCCTAATGGTGGTTATTCAGTAAAGGGTGTGTATACCTTGTTGACTAGTCGGGAGGCTCAATGTTTGAATGCTATTTTAGATTTAATTTGGCACAAACAGGTTCCACTTAAAGTTTCTATTTTGGCATGGAGGCTCTTGCGGAATAGGTTGCCAACGAAGGAAAATTCGGTGATGCCAGGAATTATTCCTCATGACTCGCGTTTTTGTGTGACAAGGTGTGAAGCCACAAAGTCGGCTCATCATGTGTTCCTATCTTGTCCCTATTTTGCTTCCCTTTGGGGTCTTGTTAGATTATGGATTAGTGTTGAATGTGCTGACCCGGATCACTTAAGTGACCATTTTGTTCAATTTATGCATTCTTCATATGGTTCTCAGCCTTAGCGCTCCTTTATGCAACTTTTTGACTTTGTTGTGTTTGGGTTAACTGGACCAAACACAACAACAAATTATTTAAAAACATGGAAAGCACTACTTGTAAGTGAAATTACATTCTTTTTGGTGGTTAAAGGTATATAATGAGACTTTTGGTTTAAGCTTCCATATGTGGTGGTCGAGCCCTTTTGTTTGTCTGAGTATCGGCTAATTTTTTGGTTTCATATGAACTGCTTGTAAATTTTTGAGGTCCTTGTTGGCACACCTTATGTTTTCAAGGGCTATCCGTTGGTGTTAATATGTATTCTATTTTGGCTTGTTAAAAAAAATGTTGGAAACAAACAATTGTATTGTCTCGCGAAAAACTGCAACAACTAAACCACCTAAGCCGCATTGGTTTGGTTTGGTTTGGTTCGACTTTCATTTTAAAAGTAAACCGAACCAAAACATATCGCATGCTTTTTAATCTTATAGTTTGGATGACTTTTAACCTCTAAACTGAACCAAACTGCACTATTAACACCTCTAGTGTCGTATTAGACAGTTGCTAGATTAAAATTGGAAAGTTCAGTTGTCTCAACTCTTACACTTGGTGAGAAAGAAAGAAGTGCGACAATTAACTTGGTAATTATAACTACTCTCTACGTTCTTTTGGTGATCATCTTCTCAAGCCTCCTTTTAGGCAACTTCAGAGTCTTCTTTTTGGTGATATATATCTAGAGCTGCATGTTTAGGAATGTTCATATCGTTGTGCAATTGTTTTTTTTTTCTTTCTTTCTGTTGAGCTTTTGTTCCTCTTTTGTTATAAAAAAAATAACATCAAAATAATCTCTTACAATTGAAATAAGAGATTGTTTGAATTTTCTATAAGTATTTTAGTATTTTAGTGAAAGAAAATTATTATTTTTATTCCTTCATTTTTTTTTAAAAAAAAATCTTCAATTTAATTGTAATAAGTAAGTATTACGTTTATTCCATCATTTTTCTATAAAATTGAATTTTTTTTATAGAAAAAAACTGACTCATTTATTTGACATTTAATGATACCTATGTATAATACATTTTGATTGGTTGATATCAAGAGGGGGCAAATTACATCCTAATCAAGAGAGTGTAACTAGAGGTGTTCAAAACCGAACCAATCCAAACCGAAACCACAAAAAACCACATTTAGTTCGGATGTATTGGGATCATTTTTTTACTCAACCGCATGGTTTGGTTTGGTTTGCGGTATTGATTTTCCCAACCGAACCAAACAAAACCAAACCGCAATATAAAAAAAAACACTAATTATATATATGTATATATATATCACCTAGACCAATATTCATAGAAACTTTAAGAAAATGACATATTTTTTTCTCTAGTTAAGTTTCTTCTTTGCTTTTTCTTTCAAAAATGTATTTATGTCTACTTGAACTCTTAAAGAATGATACAAATTTTAGTCTTTTGTATTTCTTACAAAGTTGGATTACTTTTTGTCCATGTTTTAATTTGGTCTACGTAGTTGAGAACATTCACTACTAGAAAAAGAAAAATTAGCGAGGGAAATTAGTGACGGAAAATATGAAATTCCTCACAAATTCCTTGGTCGCAAAATTTAGTGACAGAATTAGAGAGGGATTTCACGTTTTCCCTCACTAAATATCCCTCACTAATTTTTGTTTTTTTAGTAGTGATTGTTGGATGAAATTTAAAACATTACCGAAAATATGTTGTATTTTACCTTTTTAATTTGATTTTAATGTTTGAAACAAAAAATATTACTGTCTAAAAAAAACCGCACCAATCGATCCAATCCAAACTGCATTTGTTTGGTTTGGTTTGGTTCGGATTTTATTTTAAAAGTCAACCAAACCAGACCAAACCGCATACTTTTTTATCTTGTGGTTCAAATGACTTTTAACCTCAAAACCGAACCAAACCGCACCGCGAACACGTGAAAGTGTAACATAGGCCTCACCCTCACTAGTACTTTTTTAATTAAAATATTGCAAGTAAAAAGGCATTATTATGGAGTTACAGGTCACATATAAAATCCTCATTAACAAATTGAGAAATAATTTTCTACGAAATAAATCCAACTGTACTAAGAATATTGAACATGATGAAGAAAACAAGAAAACCATGAGGGTTTTAGTTGTGTTCTTTAAAACTTTTTTACAACTTTTTAAATTAATAATTTTTTTTTGTGTGTGGAGTATTATGGAGAAGAGAAATAATATGGATATATTTTGTCAATTCGGAATGTTTAATCACTTCGCAATAAAAATCAAATAAATAGGTCATAATAAGTTTAATTTAGTTGGTACGGGACATTGCATATTATATGCAGGGGGTTGGTGTTCGAGCTCTGAACACCCACTTATTCAATTTAAAGGTGAATTTCTAGTCACTAGATGATGATGATGATGATGATAATAATAATAATAATAATAATAATAATAATAATAATAATAATAATAATAATAATAATAATAAAATAAATAGTATTTATGGTTCAATGTTTAGGGTTATTAAGCTTATTTGGATACCTATCCATGTTCATCGCATGGTGATCTATGTATCATAAAATTCTTCTTTTGTTGCAACACCTTTAGTACAACCATTGCACATGAGCTTAGACTAATTTTTTTAACAACAAATTTTATTAGATAAGGAGTATTTAAGACAAAACTAAAAAAAAATACAAGGGGTGTATTCAAAAAAAAAAAAAACACATTATTACATCAAGAACAAGAAGTGAGACGCAAAATAGGATTTGAATACCATTATTACTTTCATGGTTAATTAAGGTACTAGAAATCAAGTCTTTTGGCATTTAGGTACGGCTGTCTTCTTTACTTGAGATAAAAAATGGTAGCTTCTTCATCCTCAATTTCTTCCAACACATTGATACCATAGCTAGAGAAACTTGTGTATGACACAAGATCCATATTCTTCCACACCCATAGAATATGAACCTTGTGTTATACACAAGTTTCTCGAGCTATGGTATCGATATGTTGTTGATATGTTAACAGATGCCCAAGTGTATTCAGAACATGCTACCAAGTCTGCAATTGATATTGATGATGTTAAGCTTGCGATTCAATCCTAGGTTAACTTCAACTTCTCGTAACCACCCCGCCCCGTCGTGAGATGCTTCTGGAGCTGGTGCAAAATTGCAACAAGATACCATTGCCAAAGTCTATAGCAGGACCTGGTTTTGCACTTTCACCTGATCAGGACACATTAAATAGTCCCAACTTTGTTGACCATCACAACTTTGAGTGCCAACAATTTTAATAAATACTTAATTGTTAAACAATTATCCTATATAAAGATAAATATGTTGACCATTCCATTTAAAAAATGTTTTTTTTGGACAAAATTCCATATAAAAAATGTTGACCATTCCTATTTTTAAATATTCAAAGAAACTAATTTAGAAATTATAACTATGTCTATATATAAGAGAAAAGGGACAGGCACCATTGATATAAACTAGTTTTATATTGGTGTCCCATAAAAATATAATATTTTCAGGTTATTTTTAAATTACTTTTATCAAAATTGATTGCAAGGCAAAATCATCATTTTGTTGTAATTTGTTTAGGGGATGAAGTTGATTGTTGGTTCGATGGAGATCCAACAAAGTTGGGATATTATCAAGACACAATTGTAACTCTTCATTTTCAATTTTGCTTAAGAAACAAATAATAAATTTTGATACCGATGCAAAACTATTTTGCACCGAAGGTGCTCTTAATTGAAAGAAGAAAAAAAACAAATTTGTTTAGAATATCGTTTCCTTTGTTTATTGTATTTTTTTTACCAAGCTAAATGATTCCAATCTCGACTGCATGCTGCCATCAGTATTGTAGTATGAAAATCGTCGGAGAGGAATGTTAAGGACACATTTCCTAACACATATCTTGACACACTCTAATAATAATAATGAGCCATGGCATCCTTATTGGGACTTTTCGGTCAAAAATGGCCATGAGTTTATGGTAAATGGTGGTGTATGGATTCACTTTTGTGTTGGCAGCCTGATTGAGTTGTTCAAAGGCTCGAAAGTGCCTTTTGCTTGGTGCTGCTTTTGGTAGGGGTTGCGGTACATGATTCTGTTTTTGTGTTGGCAGTCAGGTCATTCTTGACTTTAAAACTTAGGCCGGTGCTAGAAAATGTTCAAACATCATCGATTTTTGCAATTTGGTTTTAAATTTGTACACGGATTCGTTAGATTGTGCATGTGATGGATGTTTATTTATTAGCGTAGACTAGATTTATATCCACTTACGGAGCTTTGAATGTCTTTATAACCCATTAGGGTTGACTACACTTTTTTGTGGATTTTATGAGTCGAAGTATTTACGTCCCCTGATGTTTGTATTTCCTTGTTTTATATTATTCTATTTTCCTATTGCCTATACAAAAAAATATGCATTTATTAATAAATAATATTAATGAGTTCCCGTGAACTTAACTTAATTGGTAGGGACATTGCATAATTTATGCAGGGGCCGGGGTTTGAACCCCGGACACCTCACTTCTCCACATTTAATTGTGTGAGCTCTGGCCACTAGGCTAATAGACCAAAAAAAAAAGTATTAATGATAGAAATACAATTCAAGGTATAATCCATGTTCTTTTTATGCATCCTTGTTTGTACTGATTTTTTTTTTTAGTGGGCGAGGTTTGAAACCGGACCTTGCATATATTATGTATTGTCCATACTAACTGAGTTAAACTTATGAGGGAGAAAGAGACAAAATCAACTCCGTTTTCCTCTCCTTAAGCAATTTTTTGGGTTCCAACTCCACTCAAAAGAGAAAAGGAGCTATTTTCAATCTACTTAAACTCCAATGTCATGATAGCACCTTTATCTCTTTCACAATTTCATCAATCGTCCGCACCCTATTTTTGTGGATTTTCTCATTTCTTTCCCTCCAAATCACCCACAACGAGGCATGCCAAATAAGTCACACACCTTTACAGATTTTCCTATGACTGGCCTCCTCCGACCAACATGCCAAGTGCACAAATAAAGTCGGTGGAGTAATAATATTAAAGTGCAACGACCTCAACACCTTTTGCCACACCTTGTCCACCACGTTACAATGAAGAACAAGATGGATAGATGTTTCTTCACCCAAATCACAATTGAGATTAGAGGTCCGCTCCAACACATTACGTATTGCAAGGTTCGAACATGTTGGAATACGGTAGAAAAGGAGTGTCCAAGAGAAAGCCACTACTTTTGAGGGAGCTCAACTCCCCCAAATGAGATTAAACATATTTTTTTTCTAAACTATTCAAATTACCATCTAAAACAACCAAACTTTTTAATCACCTTATAAGCGGAGCTAACCGAAAAATCACCATTTTCCCTTGGTCTCCAACTCCACGAATTCTCCATCTCATCCCCACTAAATTCGCCGATATTTGCTAAAAGATTGTCAATTTGTTCCACCTATCACGCAAAAGGTGATCTCCTCCAAAGTAGCCTCCAAGTTCCCCCTCCATCTCCATTGTCCCAAAGCTCACCCACCTTCACCTCCTTTTGACTTGAAATTGAAAAAAGTTGCGAAAATACTATATCAAAAGGTGCATTTCCTACCCAAGTATCCTTCCAATGTCAGGTATGATTATCCATTTCCAACATTCCTTTCCACCTTTCCATTGAACCAATTTGACCCCACCGCTGCTTCTAAAGACAACAAATCTTTCCACCACCTCGAAGCAAACCAAGCCAACTTACACCCCCCACTTCCACCGAACCAACACTTTCTCCATATTTCTCTTTGAGGACCATTTTTCACAACGGGTTGTCATGTTGGATGAACCTCCACCTCCATTTAGATAACTGAGTCAAATTCATCACCATCATATCTTTCACTCCTAATCCCCCCCTCGCTTTTTGGACGATAAACTTTCCTCCAACTTAACCACCAAATTTTGCGCCCTCCCCTAACACCTCCCTAAAGGAAATCACGTTGAATCTTAATAATTCTCTTCAACACCTTTCCCGACATTTTAAAAAACGACATATAAAAAATAGGCACCGAATTCAGAAGCACAACCCCCCTCTAAGACTCACATATTTTTTCCCCTTAGCATTCAACCTCCTTGTAAGTTGCTCCAACAATGGTTCCCAAGTCGAAAGATTCCTTGGATTTGCTCCTACCGGAAGACCCAAATTAATAAAAGGAATTGTGCCCACCTTACAATTCAAAAAATTAGACGCCATATCCAAAAAGGTCGATGGCACGTTGACTTCAATCCAGGGCCATCTTAAACAATTTGTAGGCCCGATTTTAATCTTTCATGAACTGACAAAAAAAAATTGATTTTGGGCCCCCAAAAAAAGGGGAATTATAATGGTAAATCATTAAACAAAAGACTACAATTTAGGGACTTGAACCCATGACATCTCACAAAAACACATGAGGCCACGCCATCAGAGCAGTGCTCTCAACTTGTTAATTTCTTCAACTTTAGTGGTATATATTTATTAATTAATTGCCTTACATGTAAAAAAAAATTGGGACTCAAAATAAATGAGGCCCAGTGGCATAGCCCAGCCTCGACAGGTTATGGACCGGCCCTGCTTCAATCAAACAACTTTTGAAAAAATTAACTTTTAGAGTACTGCTCTTTACCCAACACATTTTGCTCACGTCCAACTGAAATACCGAAAATACCCCTGCTTACTTAACTAACGCAGGTGTTAAAATCTGCGCAAACTTAAGTCACACAACATGACTTAACTCACGCTGCGTGCTGTTTAAAAGACATGCAGAACCTCATTTTCTCATTTCTCATCTAAAATCTCAAAAAAATCTCTCAAATCACCCAAATCCAAAATTCCTTCAAATTCAAATCAAACAATACTCCAATAACAAGTAAGTTTTCATAATCAAACACCATTAACCTTTTATGTTTATATGTTAGATTTTTTCTCTTAAATTATAATTTTTTTTTAAATTTAGGGTTTGTTTAAATTTTGGTTTTTTGGCAAGAAATCATAAAATGTTTACATAAAAATGACTTGTGTTGTTTAAATATTTAGATGTTTGCATGTTTATGTTGTAGTTTTTAGTTTTATAGAATATTTTTAGATTCAGGGTTTGTTTAAATTTTGATTTTTTTTTTTGCAAGAAATGATACAATGTTGCATGTAAATGACTTATATTGTTTAAGGAAAATGTTAACTTGTGTCCTTGGGGCATAAGTTAAGAAGACAAATGTAGAAGGTTTTTCTTGGAATTTGTGGATTCAATGTCTTAAAAATTACAAAAGTTATACTTTCAATATAAAATTTATTTTTAATTTCTATTTTAAGCTCCTTAACTTGTGCCCTAAGGGCACAAGTTAACATGACTCATTGTTTAATTGTTTAGATCTTTGCATGTTAATGTTGTAGTTATGAGTTTTAGGAAATTTATGTATAATTTGCACTTCAAGTGTTTACTTAAATGTTTGAATGAGTTTTTCATTGATTGTTTTTAATTTCTTATTTTGTAGATTTGAAGCAATGATTGATATGTTCGACGTTCAAGCACAATTCAACGGTGGAGAACCTTGGAGGTTGAAGGTTCGGTACCTTGGTGTCGCGTTAAGAGGTCTCAAGGATCGACTTAATGAATTCAGCCAAGGAGTCAACCCAAGAGACACAAGGAGGGTGGAATACGTTTGGTATAAACGTCCAACACTCGACGATGGGAGAATATCATTCAATTGGGTGAAATTAACAAACGACGATGACGTGAGGACCATGTTTTGGGAGCACAACATGTTCTCGTGGATCGATATGCGTGTAACTTTGCTGAGACCAACTGAAGATATTCTCAACAGTTTGATTCTGTCAGAAGATCGTGATTAGGTATGGAATGCACATTCCAACTACAACAATTGTCTTACCTCTGAATTTGGGGAATTTCAAACTTGCTAAACGACAGTTCCCAAGCATTCACCCGAAAGTTCTATTGTTCCTTTCAAAAGATTAAATTCTTGTTAGTTTGGTTTAGATAAATGTATTGAAGTGTCAAGGAATGCACCTCATTATTTTGACACTTGAATATCATCATCTAAACCAAACTAACAAGAATTTAATCTTTTGAATGGAACAATAAAACTTTCGGGTGAATGCTTGAGAGCTGTTGTTTAGTAAGTTTGAATTTACCCCAAATTCAGAGGTAAGACAATTGTTGTAGTTGGAAGATGCATTCCCTACCTAATATAATGTAATGATACCACATATTTAGGAAGAATGTAATGTAACGTTAAATTTAATTAGTTTTTATTCAAATTTATTTATTCACTTTTTGAATTTATTTTTTCATTAGACAATTTTTATTCGAATACACGTTAGATTTAATTAGTCTTTATTCGAATACGCAATTTTTATTCGAATTCACGTTAAGTTTAATTAGTCTTTATTCGAATACACAATTTTTATTCGAATTCGCGTTAGATTTAATTAGTCTTTATTCGAATACGCAATTTTGATTCAAATTTACATTAGATTTACTTAGTCTTTATTTAGGTTTAATTAGTCTTTATTCGAATTTATTTATTTACTTTATTCAAACTAATTTATTTACGTTATTCTAATTTATTTTTTTACTTTATTCTAATTTATTTATTCAATACAAAATCATAAAATAAATGAAAATATAAATAAAAAGAAAGGAACAAAATTAATATTTATTCGAATTTATTCATTAAATACAAAATCATAAAATAAATGCAAATATAAATAAAAAGAAATTAACAAAATTAATACATATAAGATCTCATTTTATTAATATAATTTATACAATAATTGATACATTTTATTCGAATTCACTAAATCTACTTTTTTTTTTTACCCTTTTGGGGTAAAAAGTGATCATCCTTGGGGTAAATAGTGAACAGTCTTCTTGGGGAAAAGACATCATCAACCCTTGAGTTAAATCTAAATCTGGTTCTTTTTATACCCCAAGAAAATTCTTTTTACCCACGTAAAAAGTTTTTGGGGGTAAAAAGAAGCAAAACCTCAAGAGTTGATCTCTTTTTCTCCAAGTCGACTAGTCACTTTTTACCTCAAGACTGACTACTTTATACCTTAAAGGGGTAAAAAGAGACTAGAGACTATTGAAGAAAAAAGAAGAAGAGAAATAGGGGGAGAGAGTGAGGAGGAGAGAAAGTGAGATGGTGTGAGAAAATGGGGAAGTTTTGAGGCGTATTTATAGGCGGGAATGGTAACATAGGTTATAACTACCATAAATGTAGTCAAAAAAACGTGTAAAAATTGTAAAAAAAAAAAAGTGTAGATTGAAGGTTGAAAAGCTGACCAAAGTCCAAAAAACGTGTGTTCTTGAGCTCTGACCAACCGGCCAACCTGCGTGAGTTAACTCGCGCACCGGCCAGTGGAGCGTGACTTAAGTGACACAGAGTTATAAGGTGCGTGAGTTAAGTCACGCAGCGTGACTTAACTCACGTAGAGGTATATTTGGAAAATCAGTTGGGCGCGAGAAAAATGAATTGGGTAAAGAGCAATAACTTAACTTTTAAGCCGGACGCCGTTTCGAAACCTCTAATCAAAGCCTTCAAAGTCCATAGATTTTCAACCGTTGCTTTACCAATACAAAAAGTATCGTCAACATATTGAAGGTGTGAGATCACCCTTCCACCATTACTAATTTCAAAGCCTTAGATTCCGATCCACCGCATTTGTCATCACACCATTAAAGCATTCGGCTGTGAAAAGGAACAAGAAGGGTGCCAATGGATCTCCTTACTTGAGGCCCCTCTGAATGCTTATCTCCTCCATAGGGCTTCTGTTAACAAGGATAGCCATATTACCTATAGCTGTCTAAACGGGCAGGGTCGGCCCGTTTAACCCGATTAATTGTAGGGCTTGAGCCTTAAATATTGAGCCTGAATTTTAATAGGACTTTTTAGCCCGGCCCTAAAAAGCCTGGTACCCGTTAGGGCTAGCCCGTTAGCCCGCATAACAAAAATAATCTTATAAATTATATATATTTTTCAAATAATTCTTTACTTAGTTGATCATCAAAGTAAAAAATAAAAGTGAAAATTCAATGAATTAACACATATAAATAAAATATAAAATTATATTTGCTCGTTTCGTTATTTATAATTTTAAAGATCGAATATATAAATATCTATAACCATAACGTATCTAATTTATTTAAAATTGTTTTCCTCGCCGTTTTAGTTTACGACTAGTGTACAAAAATGTTTACAATTTATTTTTGTGCTAGACATTATTTAAACATATTAAAAATATTATTTATAAAAAAATTTATGGGAGTATTTTATAGTACTTTTTTAATATAAAAAATAAAATTAATACGGGCCTGCCCGTTAGCCTGCGGCTCGTGTAGGGCCGGGTTCGGATAGTATATTTCAAACCTGTTTTTCAACCGGGCTTTTGCCCCGGCCTGATAAAGCCCGAAGCCCGTTAGGACTGGCCCGTTTAGAGCCGAGCCGCCCGTTTTGATAGCTCTAATATTACCACTTAATGAGAGAAAAAAATATAAACTACGAAAATCTTTTTTTTTGAAGAAAACTATGAAAATCTTTTTAAATTGTATATTTATAAAACCTAGCAATAAAGTTTAAATTGCAATGAGACTCCTTGAGCTTAACTCACTTGGTAAGAGATAATGCATAATACATGTAAAAGTCGGAGTTCGAACTTCGTACACCCCACTTATTCACCTTTAAGGTGAATTTCTCTAACCGCTAGGCTACCTGACAAACAAAAGTTTAAATTGCAATGAAGAATATATTAAATCTTCAATAATGACACCAAAGTCAAAATCAACTAAATTCGAATTTTAGATACTAATCACTAGTACTTTTTGAGACAAAATATTGCAAGTAAAAAGGCATTATTATGGAGTTGCTTTTTTGAGGGATTTATTATTATGGAGTTACTGATGTCAAAAAAAAAACCTCATTAACAAATTGAGAAATAATTTTCTACGAAATAAATCCAAGTGTACTAAGAAGATTGGACGAGGTGAAGAACACAAAAAAAAAATAGGGTTTTAGTTCTGTTCTTTAAAACTTTTTGCAAACACAATTTTGAAAACTTTTTTAAATATTTATGGATATATTTTGTAAATTCAGAAAGTTATCACTTCACAATAATAACAATAAAATAAAGGTCAAATACCACTTTTGGTCCTTTTAGTTTGACAGAATTTTCAAATTAGTCCTTTATGTTTTGAAAGTTTCAATTAGGTCCTTTTACTTTGACATAATTTTCATGTTAGTCCTTTAAGTTTCAAATAGGTCCTAGAATGACCATTTATTGTGCTAGAAAGACAACTATTTACAACAACAAATTTCTTTCTATCACTATTAAACGACATTTATAGTACTTGAATGATAATTTGTGACGACGATCAAACGTAACGTTTTGATACCCTTGTGCTTTTAAAAGGCAGCGTTTTGATCCAAGTCAACAACTTAACGGCTATATCAACATTAGTTAAACAGAGACTGACAACAAGTGTAACGGTGAAATAGTTTATCAACTAAAATGACCTATTTGAAACTTTTGAAACTTAAATTTAAAAGGACTAATTTAGGAATTTTGTCAAAGTAAAAGAACCAAAAGTGGTATTTGGTCTAAAATAAATAATGTTTAGAGTTATTAAGCTTAGGGTACTATCCATATGTTTATCGCAGGTAATCCATGTATCCTAAAATTCGCCTTTTGTTACAACAACTATAGTACATCCGTTGCACATGAGCTTAGACTAATTTTTTTTAACATCAAACTTTATTAGATAGATAAGGAGAGAAGTACAAGAGTACTTAGTATAAAACTCGGAAAAAGTGCAACGGGTATTCAACCTACAAAAATAAAGGGGAATGCTAATCATTGTCCTTAGGGCATTGGTTAAGAGAATATAAATGGAAATAAATTGTTGGAAAATGGTGAAACGTGTTGAATTCAATTTTTTAAAAGTCAAAAAGTTGTAATTTTCAATGCAAAACTACTATTTTTAGTTTCCTTAACCATTGCTCTGGAGACATTGGTTAGCAAGACCCAAAAATAAAAACACATTATTACATCAGAAGTGAGACACATAAGATGGTTTGAATACCATTATTACTTTAATGTCTAATTAAGTTACTTGAAAATAAATCAATTCTTTTGGCGTTTAGGTAGGACTGTCTTCTTTTCTTGAGATGGGTTGAGGTCGGAAATGGCTTCTTCATCCTAGGTTCGACAGACCTTTTGTTTGGAATTGCAAACTTGTAGTTTGGACTAATTAATGTGTCCTGATCAGGTGGAAGTGGAAAACCAAGTCCTGCTATAGACTTTGGTAATGGTATCTTGTTGCAATTTTGTGCTAGCTCCAGAAGTACCTCAAGACAGGGTAGTTGCGACAAGTTGAAGTTAGCCTGGGATTGAATGGCAAGGTTAACATCATCAATATCGATTGCAGATTTGCTAGCATGCTCTGAATAAACTTGAGCGTCTGTTAACACATCAACAACACAGCGATACCAAAACTCAAGAAACTTGTTTATAACTAGCACACCTCTCTCATCGTTGAGTTCAACTATTATTATTATTATTATTATTATTATTATTATTTGACTAATTGTTTACATGATTACGAAATAATAATAAAAATTATATTTTATAATCAAAAGGTTAAATATGATTTTTACGAAATGGATGCATGAGATTTACCAAAAAAAAGCAAAAAAGAAACTAATACCCGAGTTTTCCTAAAAATAAATGAATTTTTATACACGAACTTTAAAAGCTTAAACTTTAGTAGATTCTTCATTTAGTCTAGTTTCAAAAAGAGAGGAAATACAAGATAACTAATAGAGGGTGACAACTTGTGAAGAAAAAAACATGTCAAAGAATCAAAATGACAAAAGTCGTCGTCATCGTTGTGGATCTGAATCACCATCAAGTAAACTCCTAAACTATTTCATTTCATTTCATTTGATGATTTGAGCAAAACCTATGGTGATTGAGATTCTAAGAAATCTTCTTTAGTTCTAACAATAATTTCATTCCATGTTTTGCAAACAAAACCAAATGCACAGAAACCTACCACATCTAGTCCCTTAGAAATCTCCTCCCATAACTCATTTCTAATTTCTGGTGACATTTCAGTGCCTGCATAAACATAAGAGCTAATGATTTCATGCATCAAGATATTCTGTTAAGGTGGTATAAAGGGAAGATGGAAGTGCAAAGAAATGAGGTATGAACTCCTAAGGAGTAGGCAAATAGGTGAATGAGACATTCAAAAGTGTCGTGGTAATTCACGCCTCGACCATAAGTTAAGTAAAATTTGACTAAAAATAATTCTACAAAAATTTGAACCGAAATCTCTCAAACGATTTGTCATTAACTAAAACTCATTAAATTTAGGTGGAACAATTTTTGTCAAATTTTATTTACTTTTCAGCTAAAATGTGGATACCAATGACATATTTCCCCTTAAAATAGAAGGGTTAACACCAAAAAGACAAACATAAATTCAACATAAAAAAAAAGATACATTTAAGAACTAACACAAAACATAAGTTAATAACATAAAGCGGAAAAAATGCGTAAAAATAATGGGACAAAATCAAAGTGATTAGAATACTCATGTTTTTGGATCTGAAACGTTGACAACCTAGCCATTGATCAAATCTACAAATGATTAAAGTTCAGATATTTCAATATGAACCAAACAGACACCGCACCAAGATAGGAAATAAAAAAACATTATCGCACCAAGACGGTGAACAAAAATCGTTGCACTGAGATGACGCAATCATGAAAAAAGACAAAAGAAAATCTCACACACACACATATATATAAGAAAACAACTTATTTAGATTAAATGAGGGAAAAAGATACACATGGGTGATTTTGGGCTAAAAAATAACGAAAAAACAACCCCAATTTTGATAAATGAAGAAGAACAAAGAGAAAATTTAGAGAGAAACTAGACTTTATCTATAAATTTAGGGCCAATTGGTTTTATAACTTGGTTTTAGGGTTTTCACCCTTTGACCTAAGTTTATCAAGTCTGGTCGCATGGTTGCAACTCTTTTCTTCTGCTTGCTACCATGGCTCGGATCTAACAACACATGATCTAAAGTTGATGATAATGTTAAATTCATACCTGATTCAATGAATAATTTAATTTTTTGGTCAAAAAAAGAAGATTCTACTTTTAAGATTCTAAAAAATTGGGAAAAATATATTACGAGTTAATCAATCGATCTCTCTTTAAGATGCGTTGATAAAAAATAGTGGGTAAGTTTTGAAGAGAAATCACTGATTTGATAAAACTTATATGCAAAACCATAAAAACTATTGAGATAAAATAATTATTAAAAAATTGAAAAGAGGAATATATATCGCAAAAAACGACTACACAAATGTTGAACTTGAAAGAAATTGAATTAGCTAGATAAATAGGATGAAATGGGGAAGTTTAGGAGTTTACTTGATGGTGATTCAGATCCACAGCGATGACGACGACTTTTGTCATATTGATTCTCTGACATGTTTTTTGCTTCACAAGTTGTCACCCTCTAATGGTTATTTTGTATTTTCTCTCTTTTTGAAACTAGACTAAATGAAAAATCTACTAAAGTTTAAGCTTTTAAAGCTCACGAATAATAAAATTCATTTATTTTCAAGAAAACTCGGGTATTAGTTTCTTTTTTGCTTTTTTTTTTTGTGTAAATCTCATGCATATGTTTCGTGAAAATCATATTTGACCTTTTGATTATAAAATATAATTTTTATTATTATTTCGTAATCATACAAACAACTACTCAATAATAATAATAATAATAATAATAATAATAATAATAATAGTTGAGCTCAACGATGAGAGAGGTGTGCTAGTTTCAGATAAACTTGTTCCACACCCATTGACTTCAACAAAGATTGCACAATCTTTGCATCTCTTGACATATTCAAGTCTTCCTCATTACTTGCTATAGATGAGGATGCCTCACTGCACCCACTCGTTGAGCCTGTTTCCGACATGATGATCAAGCTGAATGGAGCAGCCCAAATGTTTCAAGACTTTCTAGGAAGGAAAATCAGAAACCCCCTTCACTTGAACACTCTGTTTTCTCTCTTGCTAAATGATTCTATGAAATACCACTCTTCACAACTTTATAAATTAATTCATTCAAAAAGTAATTTTATAAATTAATTTTTACAAAATATTTAAGGCAAATAAACAATTTTTAAAATGATAAAGAGATTCATAGAATCACACACAAAAAATGGGAAATCAATTTGAAATAAATACTTATAATTTTGTGTATTTTTGAACAAATATCCTATATTAAGATAAATACGTTGACCATTCCATATAAAAAAGGTTGACCTGATTAATTTTCTTACAAAATGAATATTGAAATAATCCATGAAACTAATTTAGAAATTATAACTATGTCTATATACAAGAGACAAAGGGATATGCATCAGGTTATTTTTAAATTGTTACAAAATTTGAATACAAGGCAATATCATCAATATCATCATTTTGTTGTAATATTTTTAGGGGCTGCATATGATTGTTGGTTTGATCAGGAACCAACTTAGTTGATATGTTATCAAACCATAATGATGCCTCTTCACTTTCATTTTTGTTTAAAAATAAATCATAAATTTTTATAGCAAGTGGATGTACCAGCACTGGCGTGCTCACTTAGACGATGTGCCTTGATCCGGGAGGACTTCATGTCCACATGTCATTGTAGGATTGGCCTTTTGATGGTCGGGTTAGACAAGTGTATCAAATCGTTTACCAAGTAATAAAGTGTAAAAATAGAGTATTGTATCCACGAAGATTGTTGTTTCGTCCAAACCATTTGCGTTACTTATTTTGTTTGACGATATAATAATAAAAGAATTAAAGGTTAGATATTACAATTTTAATCTGTTTGCAACATAGCAAGTTACCTATTTTGGTTGTAGAAAAGTAAGCAGCGGTTACGACTCTTCGAATTTCCCCTATTTATTTTGTTGGAATTAAATAACATTCATGTCGCGTTTAGTTATCTTAAGTAGACTATACAAGTGATGAGGCCTTTGAGACATTCTAACCAACAACAAACAGAAAATAACTAAATAAACGACATTAAATTAAATAATTGCCAACAAAATAAATAGAGGTTCATCTTAGAACCCTAGCTTATAAATATTTAGTTACACATGGTAACTAAAGATAAAATACAAAAAGATAAAACCATACCCTATAAAGGCAAGGAGAAGATAGAACTCTTCCTGAGGTTCCTAGAATCGCCTTGCTCTTGAACTACTCCAGTTTTGAACGAAAAATTATGAATTAGGAAGGTGTTATTTATAGGGAAAGTTTCCACTTGATTTGAGCTAAAAACATGGGTTATAGGGGCGAAAAAGTCACAAAAAGTGACTTTTTTCCGCAAGTCACTGGGCGCTTAGAGCTCTAGACCATGAGCCAGGCGCATGTGCCAGGCGCTTCTGCATCACTTCCGGGCGCCTATCGCTCCTTCTTGTGTGCCTTGGCGCTTCTGAGTGAGTTCTGGTGCTGAATTGTCTATTTTATTCACCTTTATAGATGTCTTGGAACTTGGGAACAAAATTCCTCCCTTTGTAACTTCTTCTGAGACCTCTTGAATCTTCATTCTTCATCTTTCCAAGGACCATATAAATCATTAGATGTATTGCCTTTCCTAATTCGCATGAATTCTTCATGAATTACATCAAGAACATCCTAAAATTGCTATGTTTCGGGAAGAATAGAATTACAGACTCAAATATAGAAAACAAGACAAATGTTCTAAAATCATAGGCAATTGATCTAATACTCCTCTGTTTTGTTGGTAAAACCTACTGAAAATGACCGAAGAACATGCTAAGAACAACGTAAGATGACATGTCATTAGGTTGTCGGTCCTATAGAAAGATACACTTATGCTCGGAGGGTTACATGTAGGTTCTTACTTTCTGATAGGTATTTGAAACAATGACGGGAAATAAGGTTCCTAAATTCAAGGTATCCTAAAGGTTTCCTTGCCTATTAAATCTTAGAAGGAAATCAGAACACTCTCCCTCTCGGTAGTTCTACGAAATGGCCGCCCTATCTCGTCTACTTTACAAAGGTGAATGAAAAACGAAGTTACTAGGATAATTTAAGTCATGAAGTCACTTGTTTCCCTAATTATCGTATTCGTTATCTTAGTTACTTCTTAATTTTAGCAGGTATGCACTAATATTATAGGTATGCCACCTTCCTAAGTACTGTTATTTCAGGGTTATGCTTTAGAGGAGAATATATACTTTAAATTAAATAAAATATCCAACAAATATAATATAGGTTCATCTTAGAACCCTAACCTAAAAAGATTCAGTTACTCATGGTGACAAAATAAAAATTACAAAAGAAATAAAAACATGCCCTAGTGACTCAAAGTGAGGAGAGAAACTCCTCCCTTGAAGCTCCTAGTGCTTGCCTTCCTCTTTAACCGCTTCGTTCTGAATGAAAAATTATGAATGAAAGGCTTGATATTTATAGGGAAAGTTTCCACCTGAAGTTGGACTTAGAAATCAGGTTTTTTCCACTTACAAGTAGCGAAAATCAGTTTTGGTCCATTTTTTACCATGCTCGAAGCGCATGGTGCATCCTCAGGGCGCATGTGAGAGGAGAAAATGCATGGTTTGGGCTTTTGAGGCATGCTTGGGGCGCATGGACCATGCTCAGGGAGCATGTGAGTGCTGTCCTATGCATAAATGCATGTTTCTTCGCCCTTTTGGGTGTTTGCTTCCATATAAGATGTCTTGGGACATGGGAACATAATTTCTTCCTCTGTAATGTCTTCTAAGGCCTCTTGAATCTTCATTCATGATCTTGCCAAAGTCTTCACAAGTGTTCAAATGTCTTGCTTTGCTGATTTGCATGATTTCTTCGTGAATTACATAAAAACACCCTAAAATTGCTATTTTTTGGGAAGAATATAATTACATGACTCAAATATAGAAAACATTACAAATGTTCCGAAATCATAAGCAATTGTTTTAATATTCCTCTATTCTGGATGAAAAACCTATTGAAAAAGACTGAAAGACATGATAAGAATAACGTAAGATGATATGTCATCATATGTATAAGGTGTTGGCTAAGTTATTAGCTAATAGATTGTGGCGAGTCATCAAGAGTGTTGTATCAGAATTTCAATCAACTTTTGTGAAGGGTGGGAAAATTTTGGATGGAATATGTGTTGCGAATGAGGTGGTTGATGAGGCTAGGAAGCTCAAAAATGAATTGTTGTTATTTAAAGTGTATTTTGAGAAAGCGTACGACTCGGTGGATTGGGGGTATTTGGATGCGGTTATGAGTAAAAGGAAGTTCCTGATTTTTTGGCAAAAATGGATGAAGGAGTGTATAAGTATGGCTATAACTTTAGTTTTGTAGAATGATAGCCCTACTGACGAGTTTTTGTTGGAGAGGGGGCTAAAGTAGGGGGGTCATCTATCTCCTTTTGTCGTTCTGTTAGTTGTTGAAGATTTACATGTTATGATGGAGGCTATGGTTGCGAATAATATTTTTTCTAGATATCAGATTGGTAATAATGATCCTACAACTATATCTCATCTTCAATTTGAAAATGATACATTGATTTTGGGAGAGTAAATTTGGGCTAATGTTAGAGCTATGCGAGTCGTTCTTATCTTGTTTGAAGCTTTGCCATTCTTAAAGGTTAATTTTTGTAAAAGTTTGCTGCTCGGAGTGAGTATTAATGTTTCTTTCGAGTTGGGACACTACCCTTTGTTTATTTGGGTCTTTCGATAGGCGGTGACACACAACGTATGAAGTTTTGGGAACCACTGCTCAACCAACTAAAGAATAGACAGACAAGATGGGAGAGTAGGAACTTATCTATGGGTGGTCGGATGGTTTTCCTTAAGATTGTCTTGTTGGCTATCCCTATTTATGCATGCTCTTTCCTTCATCAAAGCTCCCTCATGTATCATTTTCTCTATTGGGGGGTGGTGAGGATCATAAGAAAGCCTCTTGGATTGATTGGAACACTATTTGTTTGGATGAGAGAGTTTAATATTGCTCTTTTGTGGTTCAAAGGGTTGTCGTCTCGTTACGGGGTGGAAGGAGGTCGTCTGAAGAAGGGAAGGGAAATGGGTTTGTTTGGTGGAAGGAATTCGTGCACATTCGTGATGGTGTTGGTTTAGAGGTTGGGGTTGGTTTGAGGAGAGTTTATGGCGGGGGGTTGGTAATGAAGAAGATATTTTTCTGCACATATAGGTGGTTAGGGGACATGGCTTTAGAAGATAGGTTTCAGAGAATACCTCTGATTGTATATCAAGTATTCAAAACCTTATTCAATTATTTGTAATTGTTAAGAGAAGTCTCTTTCAATTGTGATTGAGCAAAGGAAGTCTCTTGGAGTTGTCCTTGAGCATAGAAGTCTCTTTCTTGTGTGATTGAGCATAGAAGTCTCTTGGAGTTGTCCTTGAGCATTGAGAAGTCTCTTTCTTGTGTGATT
>Ga0315914_1001709_pt1 | contig 33324 bp, 18 predicted proteins | sample MpolenodulesMG_FD_203920 | JGI IMG/M metagenome (GOLD analysis project Ga0315914, IMG submission 203920) | Medicago polymorpha root nodule microbial communities from Los Angeles, California, United States - elongated nodules | ecosystem: Host-associated > Plants > Roots > Nodule | place: USA...
TGAGAGAAATAATTTGATAAAATAAACACATAAAATAAAACAATTTGAGGGGGTAGTAATCAAATGTGTTTGTGAATAAGGTGCAGTGACTACGCAGTTGTCCTCATGAAGAAGGACCACATGGAAAGGCTAGTGGACCAGATCCATAACCGTACACGTGTACAATGAATGGGGTTTAAAGAAACAGAACACGTACTCGACTCGAATGCACGATCACAATAAGTTAAGTGCTGACTGCAGAATATCAGAAAGAGAGAAAGGGCTGCCATGTGCAAATCTGATATGCTGCATTTGCACTGCAAGCGAGCTTTGATGATAAAGTTGTACATTCACAATACAAATGCAATTTTGTTTTAAGAAACATAAACTTAAAACACGCCATATATATGATCTGAGGTGATTAAAATGTTGGTTTGTTGAGATACGAGTTCAGGTACCTAGAAGCACTCGAAAGCACAAGTTTTTGATTATGTTCCTACCAATTGAAATAAGCTGATGAAAACAAAACACAATTTAGTAAAAGAGCAAGATCGTCAGGTCAACGTATTAAGTCAAAATATTGGTTGAGACTAAACTTTTCACTATAGTGATACTCCTTCGGTCCTTAATTAGTACTTTAACCTAAATATAGTTTTTTTTTTATCACGTGTAGATATACATATATCAAGAAATTCAAAATAATAAGTTTCTATTAGAACTTGTGTATTTTATATTAAATAAATATATAACTTTTGAATAAATTATTGTTGTTTTTCAATAAAAAAATTATTAATTTTAGCTACTTTAACATGTTCAATATTGCACATGTTAGACAAACCTTTAAAAGAAAATGCTAACAAGTGTCTCCGAATCATTGTTTAAGGACATTAAATAGTTTTAAAGTGTTTGATTTTTATAAAAAAATAGTAATTTCTAAATTTAAGATCCTTAAACGGTGTCACATGGACACTCGTCGTTAGCAAGATCCATTTTCAAATTATACATTTCACAAGAATCCTAAATTTAGAAACGATTCTTTAACTAACCATGGTTACCGCACACAACTCCATTTTCTTCCTCTCTCTCTTCTCTCCTTCTCAAACCTTAGCCGTCACCCCTTTCGTCTTCTTTTTCTTGTCAGAGGGGTGGTTTATTGTCATTTTTGACCTAAAAATCACCCATCAGAATTGTTTTTCCTTCTATCCTAATTGAATAAGTGATTTCACATATTTTCTGTTTTCTTTCGTTTGTTTTTGTGATTTCGTCGTCTCTGAACGACTCTGCTTGTTTTGATTTCCCGTCTTTGTGCGGTGTGTTTTTGATTTGTCGTCTTAGTGTGGTGTTTATTTAATTCAGGTTGAAAGATTAGCTTTGAGCAAGTACATATCCGATCAATGACAATGACTTTGGCGTCGTCAACATTGCAGATCCCGGAGACATGAGTATTCTGGAGACTTGAATATAGTCATATTAGTCATATTTGTAGGCATATGTACTTTGCCGTTTTTGCTATTAATATGGATGCTGTGAGTTTGTTCACAGATTCATCCTTTTTGATTTTAGTGAATTTAGATTTGTATTGTATCGATGTACTCTATTAATTTGAATGAATGAATGTCGTTTGTTTTTGTCAAAAAAAAGAAAAAAAAAGAAACGATTCTTTAAAAAATGCAAACACTTTAAATTCAAATGTATTGAATACTCATATTTTCATAAAAGCTTACTATTTAAAGTCCTTAACTGGAGGTACTCGTTAACATTTTCCTTTAAAAATAGGAAAATGTTAACTAGTGCCTCCGGGGCATCGGTTAAGGAAACCAAATATAATATAAGGACTTTGAAACTTATGTACTCAAAGTTTAAAAAGTGTAAATAATTATGTTTTCAATATAAATATTTTCTTTTTTGTTTCCTTAACTAGTGCCCCGGGGGCACTAGTTAACAAGACCCTTAAAAATATAATTCCTCTATCTTTCTCGTAATTAATATCATTAAATGTAGGGGCAATGATGTAAATATAACACATTATTTATAAAATTATTCTTACAACTATTTTTTTTAGGGTGTCTTATATTAAGGGACACATGAAATATTTAAGAGACCAATGAAGTTTGTTTTTGAAAAGGAGGAATTATTTTAGTGAGCTTAGTAAAATAAAGAATCCAAAAGTAAATTAAACACAAAAGAAGTCCCTAAATATAAGTTACACATCAAATTACTAGTCACACTTCAAATTATTTTTGCAGAAGGCATTTGCCCTGATTTGGAAAACATGACTCCCTTCTTAGGTAAGTATTTGTATATGGAATTTTTTTATGACATTTTAGTGACTTTGTGTTGGGTGACTTTAGTGTAGTTTAGATGAAAAAAAGTGTTGATTGAATGATTAAAATAAATTACTTTAATGAGCGAGAATTATTGGTTAGAAGATAGATAGAGACAAAGGCATCCAAAGACACCCAAACCAAAGACATCCAAGTGCTACCCAATTTTTTTTATCACAGACTTCATATGTGCATTTTACTGACTTCTTATGTGCATTTTATTGGTATGTTGTCGTGGGGTGATTCACTCCCTTCTTAGGTACTGCCTTTTGTTTTGGAGGGGATGAATGTTGTAGTCATCTTTTCTTATGTATTTTTGCCTTGAAAATGTACCATGCAGATTTTTATGGTTGGGTTTCACTGCAATAATTCAAAACAATATTATTAATAATACCTTACTTTACCAAATCAATAAATTGTATAACGAGAACCCGAATTTCAATAAAAAGACAAAAAGGAGAGACCCTAAATTTCTCAATCCGTTAGAGAAAAAAAAAAGTCATCAAAGAATTAGGAACTTTGATTTCCTTCTCAATTTATTGATTTTCATTTACACTAAAAATGAAAAAAAATATTCGATGTATCCAAAATATTAAAACAATTATGATGTATGTTTATACTTTTTATTTTTTGAAAAAATGTATATTTATACGTTTAAAATTATAAATATTGGTTATCCACACTACCTAAATTCCTGGGTCCGTCCATAATCTTTACCCTGCAACTTTTGTCATGCCCCAATCACCACACCGATAAGAGCATCTTCAATGGGGTTCCTTACTTAACAAGGACCACTCTCCCATTAAGGATCCTTTATTGAAGGAAGAAAAAATGAGTATCTATTAAGCAATGAATAACTATATAAGGACTCTCTCTTCTGAACAACTAACAGACCCCCATATGTAAAAGAATTAATAAAATATGTACTGGTTCGTTCCACTTGTAAAAGAAATAATAAATTATTTTTATATAATGATCTATTTAAGTACTTTTTATTGGAGTCTTTATTTAGTGTAATGTCATTGGACTCGTTGAATCCTTAATATGTATTTTCATTAAAAAATTATAAGTACACGTGAGATCTATTTAAAGAGTACCGGTTAATGGACTACCATTGTAGATGCCCTAACCCTCGATGAAAACGAGTAAAGATCCTCTCCATTTGACAAAATAAATGGAGTATGCAATTTAGAGAGATAAACACATAAAATAGATAATGAATTCTACTATTATTAATTGAGTCTCATTATCATTAATAACTTTTTTCTTTTTTTCAAATTATTTTTGTCTATAAAAACTACGCTTTTTTCTTTTTTTCAAATTATTTTTGTCTATAAAAACTATGCAACTAAATTCAGCTTCCCAATCAAAAGTCCTTCATCACCTGCTCGAGTATGTGAAGAAGATTCCGCTCCCTTCCCACACACAACACGTTTGATGACGTTTATGCTCCCCACTATCTTTGTGATCAGCTGAACTAAATTAGTAGTAAAGGACAAACTAAGTTCCATAACCATCTTTGTCTATAGGTAGCCACTAGGCATCATCATCCCTAACAAATCCTCAAATCCCTCACGAGATTTAAAACGGGTAGCACTTTGGTGACATTAGAGTGTTAATGTTATGTAACATTGACCAACCACAATGTCACAAATGTACAAAATGACAAAAAACTATTACTTTTTTCTCTCTCACTAACAAACATTTTTTGTCTTTTTGCACACTTGTGATAATGTGGTTGGCCAATATCACCAAAGTGCTACCCATTTAAAACATACACCATTATTTCCTCTTTTTTTTTAATAAAAAGATTCGGCAAGAAGAAATTACTCAATCCATTATAAAATGAAGGGAAATGTTAACAAATACATTTAAGGCATTGATTAAAATACTAAAAATACTAAGCTTATATAGAATTTTGTGTAATTATTGCATTGACAAAAAGGGATAAGTTGTATTTTTAAGATAAAATTTCTTTTACTAGAATCCTTAATCAATGCTCTTAGGACATTGGTTAACAAAACCCTAAAATGAATATCACTTAGTAAAGAAATTTTGTTTAAAAATGAATATTATTTTGACTTTTCAATGTAGAAGTTTTATGTCAATTTGTATGAGTACTTCCTCCGTCCCATAATAATTGAGTCATTTGCAAAAAAAATATTGTCCCAGAAAAATTGACTCATTTCACTTTTCAATACAATATTTATTACTTTTTTTCTAATTATAACACTAATTATTACTACTTTCACCACTATCAATTCAATCTATTTTACTTTGCATTTATGATAAAGAAGAATGCACCAATAGTTGATAATGACACTCAAACCCATTTTTTTTTCTCTTTCACTTATACTACACTTTTTCTTAATAAGTGTGAAATGAGTGAAGGACTCAGTTAAAATGGGACGGAGGGAGTAAGATTTTGGACAAAATGTTCTTTAGAAGTCACCTATAAAAGACTCATAACCCTTGGTGAATTCTCAATTTTTTAAAGAGAAATGATATTTGTACAACCACTTTTTGACAACTTTTGAAACAACTATCTCTCTCATACTCACATGTTTTTTTATTCTCTCTTTATTTCTTTCTCTCTCTATTGTTTTTGTCCAATAAGAATAGAGAAAAAGTGGTTATCACAACTCACAAAGGTTGTACAAATATCACTCCTCTTTTTAAAACCTTTATGCTTTCTTAAAATATGCAATAATATTAGCGTTGAAGTCGTTGTAGATACAACACCTCTCCGTACAGTGGCAAAGTTGTCCTTCAATACATTCAACCAACAGCCTCATTATCTTCAAAATTACTCCTAACCAAGTCTTAAGAGTGTGATCCACATTTTTTTTTGACCGAATGATCCACCTGAATTTCACTCTAAAATGTTCATGCACTACTTGTTGGGTCAGTGAAGGGAGCCTGGGGGACCGTCCACATTGAGGTTAGAACAACCCCATTTGCAAGAGAGACACCACACTTTTACCCAAAACCTTAAGGCAATGAGTTTATGGGTCCTCTTACTTTTAAGGTATTCAACCTTTACTCTTTTATCCGATGTAGGACATATAACTCACTTGTACACAACAACACTACTCCTAAAAATTCGATAAAACTACCCAAGATCACTTCGATGAGATGAGACGGGTCTCTTCTAACTTAACTAAGATTTTGAATTCAAATTCGACCTTAAAATGCAGCAACTTTTGAATTAATCTCTGCAATTGCGCGCGGAAGATATCCAATTTACACCAAAAACATCCTATAGAAACTATGCAAGGTAAAGGAAGGAAAGATAAATGAGTATAGAGTTGATCCATTAGAATAGTAAATATCTTCTACTACCGAATTCCAAATTTTTTACAAGAGTTTTCATTAAGATCTAATCATTATTATTCAGAATTTAACCCTTCCCCGCACGGTCTTAATCATCATCAACCTTTCATCTCCGACCCTACACCATGCGTATCATCCACCTTCAACCCTTCTCCCCCTCTCACTTTCTTCAACTTCTCTCTCAATCTCTCCAATTCATCAATCCATTTTTACAGGGATTGATTTTCAACTATACACCGTTGCACAATGTCTTATTTTTTCTATTCGCACCTCAAATTAAACTCATCAAGTCTTTTTCTTCTTCTTCTTCTTCTCTCTTAATTCCACTCCTCTGAACAATACCATTGAAGTGTTGGTGGTTGTTCATCTGAGAAGAAATCACAAGTCTCATCAGCACTAAGAAAATTATGCTCTTCCATCTTCACAAACTGCGTCTGAAACTGAAAGCAATTGCTCATAGAAGACGGTGATGATGACGATTCAGAACAATTAAACTTCAAGGAAGAAGAACCAGGAGACATCAAGAAGTTGTGATTTTGAAGAACCCCAGATGAAGAAATTGTTGCGTTGCATTCTTCATTCAAGATTGCACTTGAATCGCTATCTGAAGAACCGTCTTTGAAATCCGCGGGAAATAGTGAAGCAACTCCATCACCGTTTTTGAAACAGTCGTAGTTTAAGTCCTTAGAATCGGATCTAAGAATGGCGGTTTCATCAGAAGCTGTGTTTTCTGATTCTTGCAATGTTATCAACTCTTCTTTCACACAAACATCGCTTTCAGTAGTTGTGTTTTCTTCTTGTATTTGCAATCTTGATTTCAATTCCTTAACCTGCCAAAATAAGCATAATTCAAATTTCTTAGTACTCTATATTATTCTTCACTATACACTTTATAAAATACTTCGGTACACTTTATATGCTAAGGTGTAAAATCGAACTCGTAATTCTCTGGCATTATATGCAAAGAGATTCGAACGCACCCTCAGTGTACGATGTTTGAGGGGCATTAGTATTTCTGTGACACTAGTTCAAGAAACAAAGATAGTAAAAATTTCTCGAAACTTGCATAATCAAATACTTAATGGACACTAGTTAACACATCGTATCATTGTACTCAATCTATTTGAAAAAAATAATTTTACAGCCAAAGGAGTATAGTTATATACCTCTTTGAGTAAGGTTTCATTGTCACGTTGGAGATTCTCACAATTAAGTTTAAGTGCATCATAATTGGCTTTGAGAACACCATAATCTCTTTCCAATTGTTTGGTCTTCCATCTAGCACGACGGTTTTGAAACCAAACAGCAACTTGTCTTGGTTGCAAACCAAGCTCTTGAGCAAGCTTCACTTTCCTATCTGGTTCAAGTTTGTTTTCAACTTCAAAATTCTTCTCCAAAGCCTTAACTTGATCCACACTTAGTCTTCGTTTCTTCTGCCCTGGTTCATCAACACATCCTTCTTCATCTAGTCCTTCCATAATGGACTGAAATTCCCTTCCATACACTTGGTTGTTCCTTGGACTCTCTTCTTCTATATCAATGCAAATTAAATCACACATATAAGTACATAGTAACAGTTACTATTAAGCTTAATTCAGTTGTGAACGTTTTGTATCATTTTTGATTTGTCAGAATTACGGTGATATTTTGCTAAAGCTACAAAGTATAACTTTAAAAAATCAGACCGGCTCACCGTATTTTTTTTTATAAATTCGCCGTAATATCAAACATGACCATAATTTAACTAAAAATGATGAGTTGTAATGCAATATAGTGAATAAAAAGGAAGGAATCAAGCATAAAAAATTGGAGTAAGACAAATAAATAATGAAGAAAAAAAAAATTACTTTTTAAAGGTCTAAACACATGAGATGCTAGATTGTAAAAAATGTTGAGACAAGACAACAAAGAACAAACACCCACTATGAATATTATGTCTGAATTAATATGTAACACAAAAACAAAATAAAGTCTGAAATATGAATTAACCTGTTGTTGGACAAATTGTCATGAGAGCACCTAAAGAATCAGAGCTGCCAAGTCTCTTCATGAGTACTTTAATTATAAGATTAAGGTTGTTAAATATGATTAGTACGAGAAAATAAAGATCTGAAGAGAAAAAAAGATGAGAAGACAAAGATTATGTTGTTGTGTTTTCACTTAAAAGGAGAGTTTTGGTATCTTAAACAGCGCCAATTAGCACAATTGTTTAAGCAGTTACTATACAACCACTTATCACCATTAACTCCCATGTGTCTACCTTTGTTTTTTCTCAAGACTTGTTCTTCTTCACCCATCAAACACTTCCAACACACACAACACAACAAATCAAAGTAGTAGTGACTAATTAATATGTTTTTTTTACAACACTGTTCTGGTCTGTTTTTATATTCTTCTACATCATTACACTGTCAAATTTTTATAGGCTAAGGAGGAAACAAACAGAGAAAGTGGGGATGAAGAAAAAGAAAGAGTTGTGTTATGTTGATGGTGAAGGAGTTCAAAGGCAAGCTTAGTTCTTGTGAGTTTGTGACTATAAATAAACCCAACCTAGGTTACAATTTGACTGGGGTTGGGTTAGGTGACTGCTACTATAGTTGGCTATGAAATGTAATGTAATGAACACTAAATTCAACTCAAATGCAACTTTTTTGGGTACCGGTTTAGTCGGTTGTTTTTCGACCGTTTCCTTGAGGGGTAGTGTTTGGGTAGAGTACAGTGCATTGTGCACACGCGTTTGTATGCAAACGGCGTGGCTTTCGTAAGCTGAGATACGCCATTTGAGCCGACTAAAGATACGTGTTTCCTCAGCGTTTTTTACTGTGACAATAACAACCACGCGCTACACTAACTTTTGCATAAATATTTGGGAGAAAGAAATGTCAAAAACTTTATATAACACTCTATGTATTTCTCACTTTTTTTTTAAACAATACCTACTTTTTTATTGATTGAAATATATGATAATTTTATCATTTTAAATGTGATCTTTCACAAAAAAATTATTTTAAATGTGGTATACTTTTAAAGTGTGATACTCATAAATTGTATCCAATAAAAAATGAGTGTTATAGAGTGCGTTAACTATCTAAAGTTTTATAAAAACATGTATATTTAATGTATTAAAAATTAAATTATTTAATTTTTGAATAAATAAATTTTTTATTTTAAAACTTTAAAGAATGTTCTAAGGACACTCGTAAGTCGTAAACAAAACTCTAAATACGTTCAAGAATTCTCCAAAATAACTTCACATTTTTTAACGTATTTTCAAAATAATATAAGAATATTCCCACAAAAATTTAGAACCTTTTAATATAAGATTAGTCAAATCTGAATCTACACACACAACTTGGAAATTTATATTTAATTCATCTATCGTTAAAAGAAAAACTAAGTTTTTGTTAGAGAGATTTTTAAAATGTTCTAACATGACTAAAAAAATCATTTAAAATTTTAAAAGTACATATGAGTTGACTTAAAAACAAATATCAATAATGATGACGAAAAACATTTGGAAAAACTTTTAGAGATACTAAAAAAGGAAAATGATATCAATATAGGAACGAATACTTATCTAACTATTATACTGTTTTGGACGATTGTTGGTTCGATTCCCACATACGCAATCAACGATTTGAGAACAAGTATTAAAGTGGTGGATGTGCGGCGGACTAGACCGTATAGGAAACTCGAGATCTTAGATAACTATCCAAAAAGAATTAATATTACATAAAATATCAAGGCTTATATGCATTTTTTATCTCCATATTTTGGCAAAATCGTAGTTTTAAACATTTCATTTTTAATCACACAATTTTGATTCCCATTTCACAATTTTTTACCACTTCGTAATTTTGATAATCCAATTTGATGACGTGACAATAAATTAGGATCTAACATGAAAACAAAGCTCTTTAAAAAAAAGGTATAGTTATTGAAAATCTTCGAAAATGGTGATGGAGGATGTCAATGGAAGATGCTCGACGATGATGTTGGATTTGCAAAAACTCCAAAGTTCAAGTCAAACTTTTATTAAAGTGAGTGAGATATGATGGTAATAGTGTATACAATTCTTATATATGATGCCTAAGTCAATTTATACTTGGAGGTTTTAAGAGAGATGAGTGGAAAATACTGTTCAGATCGTTTGGAGATTCGTGCCATCGACGGATTACTATTTGGTCTTCACCATGCACTAATTGATTGGAGAGCGATAGTGTCATAGTGTGTGTGCACTGATGCGGCAAGGTACATCACGTGGATCTCGTAGTGAAGTGTTTTACGGATGGCCAATGACCCAATCAAGAGTATTTGGTAAGTTGATATGCCCAGGTTAGAGGTGCATGCCCACTCACTACCCAAATTTGTAGGAAAATTGTTTTTCTAACATATAAAACTTCATAATAACACAAGTAAATGATATTTTTATCCCCAACGGTAGTTAATTACCGCTGAATTGATCTGGCGGTAGTTAACTACCACTGTACACCAACACAGCTTAAAAAAAAACTCCAACAGTAGTTAACTAGCTTGCAGCATGGATTTTACCATTTTTTTTTAGAGATTTACTTAAACTTGAATGTATCATGACGGTGCTTCTACAACATACATCTTTAGTATATTAAAAGTTTCAATCATATTTTCATTTTTTATTAAAACAAAAAAGAAGTGATGGATAAATAACCCTTTGCTTTGCTATACTAGCTCACACTTCCTATTTTGTTGAGCTTTTTTGGAAGGATATAAGAACCAATTGTTATACCATTGTGCTGCAAAACAGACCCTGTGTTATTTTGAAGGAGATGGAAACTAATTGGTTGAACATGTGAGAAGAGGAAACTAAGATTTGAAAGAAGAAAATATTGGAAGAAGAACCGGAAATTGCAAAGAGAAAATAAGGTACTTCTGTTGGACTTGTTTGTGGTAGAAGACGAAAGGAGGAAGAGATAAGAATAAATCAACTGAATTGATTATAGTAAATAATGCAAAATGGGTCCCATCGGAGCAGGAAAGTTTACTTAATTTGACGGTGCTTCTACAACATACATGTACTATGTTCAAGCTGAAAATTTTAATTTTCATGCTCCACGGTAGTTAATTACCCGTGGAGTTTTTTTTTTTTTTTTTTATGCGGTGTTGGTGTATAGCGGCAGTCGATTTTTTCGACGGTAGTTAACTACTGTTGGAGACAAAAATGTCATTTTCATGTGTCAATATGACGTTTTTGAAGTTAGAAAAGCAACGTTCAATTTGTAGTGCAAAATAAAAACTATCCAATTGACCAGGAAATTGAATATCGGCATTCTATTGTATAGTCCAGTACCACTTTTGAAACCTTGTGTATACTCTTCAACACTTATTCCTTGGGTTTTTTAAAGTTTAAGATGCGAGTGTAGAGCTGGAATAGATAGTGATCATACCTGATCAGAAAGTGACTGTCGGTGCTCTCTAATGCGGTGGTTTAAAGTTGGTGGAATGCGTCAGTTTGAGTAATAGAAGAAATACTCATCTTCTCCTATATCACAAACTGCCAAATGTGGTATTGATCTTGATTTGTTATTGGACCTAAGTAATTGGGCTTTAGGTCCTCGACCTTCGGGAACAACTAGTTAGGCTTTCGTCAATTTCTTCTAAAATAGAATTGGGCACATTAGTATCAATTATAATTGGGTTCTGTAGAAACGGTTAGACTCTCATAACGACGTAAAATAAAGTTTGAATCTTAATTGAACGAGACACACATTTAATGATGATATGCCTAGAGTAAGATTACTTTTAATGGAAGAAACCCATGTAAGAAGAAAAATACATTAAAAGATTTAAGAGTGCATTGTGTTGACCATTATATTTAATTCTTTTTTTGAACGGGACCGTTATGTAACTGTTTAAAAAAAGATTTGTCAATAGCAAAGAAATGCGGAAAGGTTATAACTTACTATAAGATGTGTGCTTCATATTGGTTCTTCCTTAAATTTGTGCTTTGAATTTTATAGTTTTTCAAATGTTCAAGGACCAGAAATGTTGTTGTCAAAAAAAAAAAAGGACCAGAAATGTTTTCATTTAGTTAAAAAAATTTAGAATAAATTTTTTCCTTGAGGTTTCATGAGCCCTATCCACCGCACACGTTCATCATTATAGATTGGTTTGATTTAGTTTTCATTTTCTCTCAATCCTATATATGAGTTGATATCCAACCGAATTAACCAAGAGAGTTGATTAGTTTGAAAATTATATTTTTATCAAACCAGTCCCAATTCAGCATGTGTAAACCCCTACTTTCTCGTTGCTTCATCCTTGTGAGCAAAATTCTCAAAGTTTGATTAATCTAAGTATCTAACAGTTAACTTACAAGTTTATTATTATATTTTCTCACCGAACTTCAACTTGACGTATCTAGAGACACATTGAAAATGGGATAGGATGATGGGTATGTATTGCATCGGCAAATCCTCCTGAATACATGAGACACGCACCCACTTTCCCTAAACATGTGGTATATATGATATATGAACTCATAAATAAATGCTGTCGTTTCCAGCTTCAACTTGTAGACAAATTTTACTAATCAGTTCCATTCCATTGTCTCCTCTTTCTTTCCCATGCAATTTCAAAGTAGTGACAACCAAGCATGAAATGGAATGGGTGGGATGGGATTTGGAGTTTTCAGCATAAAATCAGTATGCTTATTGTCAATCATCAGGCCCTACCGCCATGGATTTATTAAAAAAACTCGAAATGTTTCTAGCCTTTAACAACACGTGTGTGTGGTGGACCAAAATATTGATAACCTCATGAGAAGGGTATAATTCATTAACCTAATGAACATTGTAATCTTTCCACTTTAGTCAGCCATCGCTAAAAATAATTTTGAGTAGATTGATTTTACAAAATTTATTGTAGTTAAAAATTGAACTCAACATAAGATAATAATTTATGATTGGATGGATGCATTCATTTAAATGTGATATTTACAAGGAGAAATGTTTTTTTTTTTTTTTTTTTTATATATAATCATATGTCAACACTATATTTAAACATTTTTTTAGTGGTGCCTAAGATTTAAACCTCAAAACTTGCATGTATTATACATTATACTCACCAAATGAGCTAAGCTCACATGACACTATATTTAAACATCTGATATCAACACTGTATATCCATAAATCTTCTCATTATAAAAATCAAATATCAGTGAAATTATCAAAGAAGCACTAATATATATTTGATTGAAATATTTATCAGCGGAATTATCAAAGAAGCATTAATATTATATATTTTTCTATCTAATTTATTTTTATGATATTTTCTTTAACTATTGATTGGGATGCAATATTGATTATATTTGGTTTTGTAGCTAGTGTGAATGCGTTTAGGTTTTCTGTGCCATTTTTTTTTGTTAAAAATAAGGGTTAGATATAGTTTTGATCCGTATAAATATATCACTTGTTCGTTTTAGACTTTCTAAGATTCTTTTTCAACTTTTAGTTCTCAAAAAAATTTCCATCACCCATTTTAGTCTCTACTTTTAAGACAACTCTTGTATAGAAATTTTAGAATATTATAAAAATCTCTAAAAAGATGAATTAAATATACCTTTTTTATATATTTGACGCTTAAAAATTCATATTTTCAATTAAAATATAAATTGGTTTGTCAATTTTAAATATAAACTATAGATAGAAATGGCTTGTCACAACAATATTCTCTTTTCGTTGATTAGTCATCATCACTAAAACCGTACATTTTCGATTTAGTTTGTTTTTCACCCGAAGTGAAGAAAAATAATGGTAAAAAATTCAAACTGCACGGAGCCATGTGTTTATACGGTGTCGGATGTTAAATTGTGTGTCCAAAAAACATACGAAGGATTTGGCATTGCATGAAAGGAAGGTGAGAGCCACACTGAGTTTGCAAAGTGAACAATCGGAAAATTTAGGAACCAAAGCTAACATCGCATAGGCAAAAGACAATTAATTGTTTGGTGCTAGAAGTGTTCCATGAAGTTTACGATTGACTGATACTTAAAATCAGTCAAAATGTTAATGACCACGAACCTCGTCGCCTCATTGCCTTTTGATAGAAATTGGGAGGAATACATTGATCTAATCCATATTAACTCAACAAAAACAAGAGAACACCGATAAAAATCGAGTTTCAAGACATCAATATTGTTAAATTGACATTGGTTGGATCAACATCTCAATCATGAGCACTGGTATTATCTTGAACTTGTAATTACTACAAAAAAATATCAATTATTGTTAGAATTTTAAATAAATTTTAAGTATCGATTCACCGTAGACTATATTAATTTTCTCACTTTAGAAACTAACTAGGCAAAAAATAATAATTCCACTAAACCAATCCGGCAATCATGGCCCGTTTGTTTTAGATTTTTTTTCAAAAAAATCTATTTTTCCCTTAAAAAAATTACTTTTTTTTATTTTTAAGTGTTTGTTTAGGATATTTAAAAAAAATCATTTTATCAAAAAAAAAATCTATTTTGACCATAAAATGAAAAGCTATTAAAATTAGTTTTTCTCAAAATCTATTTTTTTTCAACAACAAGGAGATAACATATGTGCATGTTAGAACTCATTTTTTAATTTTTTTTTTTATGGATAGTATGTAAACACAAATAACTTCAGATTTTTTTTTTTAAAATCTTTATAAAAACCTTTAAAAAATTTTGACACAAAATCTATTTTTTTTAATGGTAAAACAAACGATCCCATGTGCCTTTCATTAAAGTGATTTTAATTAGTAGGCTCCAATCCAATGCTTTTAAAAGTGGGAAAGAGAGAGGCCTTTTTGTTGTTTTATTTTAGTAGCTCTAGAATAGAATAACACAACGAAGAGAGTAAATAAAACAAACTAAGAACCAAAAAATAAAAGAAAAAGGAATTGATTAGTTGAGAGTGTTTGTCTGACAGTGCATAACACCTAGTGGTAGGCAGCATACTTTTTTTGTTCTCTTTTCTAACTTTGTTAATGCTTTCCAAAGAATAACACCAACATAAGGGGAAACAAACAGAATCTTGACTGCGACTTTTTTTTCAATTTATCTTGTTATTATCATCATCTCTCTTTTTTTTCCATTTGGATCAAGCTTGTTTACATGGATAACCAAATGATTATCTCAAACAACTTCTTGTTTAGTATCATTGTCACAAAGACCAACAATTCATGACAAAACACAAGAATAATGACATAAGAACAGAGAAAAACTATCATTATATTTGTTGCTTAAATTAATTATAAATCTTTCTACTGAATTAGTCCACATATAAATGATCCTTACAACTATATTTGATAATGAATAAAACAACATCACCACCATGAGATTGTGCATTTTCTCATAACAGATTTCTACTGTGGATCTAATTAAGCAACATGAATTATACTTGGTCATTGGGACAGTAGTATTTTGCTGCCACACGTAGGCATGGTTCATAATTCACATGCCTAAATATTAATCACAGCTTCTGATATATGGCTTTCACTTGGACCAACCGATTAAGTAGGCTTTGAAAAATGAAAATAAAAACTCTTCACCACTATTCGTCGTATTGTAAGTGTCTTGGTTGCCTTTCTATCCTGATTCACCTTTCTCTCTTGTTTCTCTAATTTGGTGTTTCAAGTGATTTATCAAATTAACAAGTTACTTTTGCATTTTTCAGGTGGTTGTGAACCACTTTCCCAGCAGGAGCTTGAAGCCCTTTCCAAGAAGACTGAGAAGAATCGAACCTAAGACCTTAAAAAAGAGCACACTTTAAGGTCCAAAGCCAACAATACATGACCAACTCAAGTGGATTTTTGGTTTGGTCATACCTGACAGAACAGAAGGCAATGTTAATTGAAAATCATACAGAAGCTTCTGTAATAGCTTTTTTCAAGTAATTATGTATAATGATATTCTATTAGAGACACCATTGAAATTAAGTATTTTGATACATTATAAAAGGTAGGAAAAAAAAGTTTCCTTTTAAGTGATCAACTAATCATCGTTAGGGCCTTAGGGGGCATTAACACTGAAGAAGCATGGTGGACGTTCTTCAATTTTTTTTCATTCTTTCTAGTTAGGACTTGAAACTAACTATTTTTCATGATGTATGTGGTATAATACCAAACTTTCATGATTGTGAATTTGTGATTCATGCACGATAATACTTACTCAATATCGGTTTATATTGGATTCTTCTTAAATCTTAATCATATACTATCACTATGAATGATTGCTACCGGACTTGCTGAGTGCATATCAACGAATGCTATCTTTGCTGATATGTTTTTATAGGTGTTATGTTTTTGATTGCATATAAATTTGTTAATTTCCATTTACCGTGTATAAATTCATTTGCAAGAAACTAGTCAAAAGAAGGACCCACTTAAGATGGATGTGTTAAATTGAATATTGATGAAAGTTGTGATGCTTCCGGTGACATTGATTCTCGAGGTTTACTTCGTGATAACAAGTGAAATTGGATAGTTGGATTCTCTTCTAATGAGGGACGAGGGGGATGCACTTTTTGCTGAACTATTTGTGGTTTGCTATGGTTTAATGTTGTCAATCAACAACTTTATTCAACGAGTTATTTGTGAAATAGATTCTTTAGAAGTCATCTATCTTTTTCAAGATCCAGATCACTCTCATATGCATGTATACAGTTCTTTATTAGTGAAGATTTTTGGGTTAAAGGAGCATATCTCTGACATCTCTCTTCAACATGTGCTTCGAGAGGGCAACCATTGCGCAAATTTCTTGGCCAAGCTTGAACGCTCTTCAAGGCTAGGTGTGACTTTTTGACATGCTCCCCCATTTAAGTTGAATTCAGCGTTGAGGCTTGATGCCCCATGCTGAGCTATGTTTTTAAGATTTTTTTTTTCTTATTTTTCTTTTGTCATTCTACCAAAATAAAAATTAGTCAAAAGAAACTCATTCTGAAAATACAAATTGGTTTTTATCTTGAGCCCATTACAAGCCCAACACAATGTCTTTTTTCCATGAAAATTTGGAAGTTGCTCTTTACACATCTAACAATTGCTTATAAGTACCTCAAATTATTCAAAATACTTCCAATAATAATTAATTATCGTTCAACAAAATTTTTAAATCTGTTAAATCAATTTAAAAAATACCGAACGGTAATTAAGTACCGTTTTAAAACAAACGGTAGTTAATTATCGTTCAGTAGGTGCGTGTGAGCAACTGTTAGGTGCCTAAAGTGTAATCCCCTAAAATTTTAACAAAAAATAATAATTAAGATGAAAAAAGTAAAAAAAAAAGTTGGGCCAAAACTGATTCAACCCATTGTATGGCCCACGACCCACATAAATCAAGAACTAGCAAAATCGATCATAAGAAACGGCGAAAATTGACTTGCCAAACACATTCGAGTAACGTACGCAATTAATCATTTTCTATGCAAGACGCTCTCAAGTAGGTCTATAACTTCATGCATATTTCAAAAATGTCTCTGTTTATGTCAAATTTTACTCATATTAGTCATTACAAATATATATTAGAGACTAGATTGATACTAATCATACATTAAAATATAAGAATTTAATTAATGTAAATGGTTAAATATAAAGAGTAAAGACCAATTTAATAGAGTTTTTGTTTGGTAAAAAAATAATGATAGAGTTTTTTTTTAAGGAAAATAATAATAGTTTTTAGGGTCTTGTTAATCGGTGCTCTGGGTTAAGGAATCTATAAATAGAATTTCTGTCTTGGAAATATAAGCTGTCACTTTTTATCAAGTAATAATTACATTATTTTTAATAAAAACTTACTTTATTTGATGTTTCATCAATACTCCTGAGACATTTGTTAACATTCTCCTTATTGCCTTTTTTAAAATACTTCTAGACTCTAGTTAAGAGCATTTTACCAATTTAGAGTCACACATGTAAGTCATAAGTAGGCTCCACATATTTACCAAAAAAGTAGGCTCCACCACCATTAAAGTAACGCGTAATATAAACCCAAAAATCAAAGCAGCATTGACTGAAGTCTAAACATGGAAAAAACTTGGCTGCTAAGTAAACTCGGAAGTTTCCTATGAAAGGTTAAATTTCCCAAAATTCTAAAATTTTAATTACCATCTAATCAGACCATGATTTGTGGTGGAAAAAGAAACAAAAATCTCCACATCTTCCATGTACACTCTTATCTCTAACATTCTCTCAATCAAATTTCAGTACCCTATTTCTTTCATCAATGGTTTTTCATCTTAGAAATCTCCTTCATTTCTATTACCATGATAGCCCAAGCCCTTCTCCTCAACAATCACCATTTACATACACTCCCTACAACATACTTCATCATTTCCATTTCCATTATATCCACACACTTAGTATCGCTATCATTGCCATGGCTTGCTTTGTTACTACGGCTATGCTTTTTTTCTTCCTTTTCATATCCATAAGAAACTATCACTCGAGAAGACAAAACCATAACCATAACCGCGATAGAAGAAACACGCCGGTATTGTTTGATGTCCATGGTCATAGAGATTCTACTATTTCAAATGATGACGATAATGATGGTGATGAGAGGGCTATTGTTGATCACCCTATATGGTTCATCCGTACCGTAGGGCTTCAACGATCGGTCATAGATTCCATTACAGTCTTCAAATACAAAAAAGACGAAGGACTCGTTGATGGGACAGAGTGTTCTGTTTGTCTTGGTGAATTTCAAGAGGAAGAGAGTCTCAGAATTTTGCCTAAGTGTAGCCATGCTTTTCATATCCCTTGCATTGACACTTGGCTTAGTTCACACAAGAATTGTCCGATGTGTCGCGCACCTGTGGTGAATGATGCTGCAGATGTTAGTATCACAGTCACTGATCAACTTGATTCAATTTCAAATATTTCTGGTGAGACTCAGAATCAAGGACAGATAGAAGAAAACTTTGATAATGTTGTTGGAGCAGGATTAGGATCACATAATGTAGGAGAATTTGATATTGTTATTAGAGTAGATAATGATGATGGTGATTCTGGTGTATCATCTAGTGAAAGATCAAATAAAAACAATGTTGCTTAATAGAAATGGAGCATAAGAAGAGGTCATTTTCCATGGATTCATCTTCTACTTCAATAATATATATTTCATGATCTGTCAAGTTTAAAGATCAATGAATGGTGTTGATTGGAGGATTGTTAAGGAATGGGGATTGCTCTACTTTGTTTGCATGTCTTCTATTTAAAAATATTAGTCCATCTTTCAGTTTCAGACTTTCCATATGCTTGCTTTGTGAATGTGTATATTCAGCAGAAATATGGCAGCGGAATTTACATATAAAAGTTTGAGTAAATTTGGTATTTCTGCCCTGTTTCTTCTGTTTTATAAGATGAGTTTACCGCGATGTATATATCTGCTTTCTTTATTAGTGACTAGTTTTAGTCCCATTGTTAAATTACAGTGGAGCAAAATTCTAAAACATAACATGTACCCGCCTTAGTTAGTGTATGAGCTACCTCAATGCTTTGTTTACTAACAAACTCAACTCTAGACTTAATAAAATTGAATATAATGAAAACGAATGTCTGCAATCTGTAATTATGGCACCAAAATCTAAGGCATCTCTCGTAAAATTATCAACTACCTTCTTAGCTCGGAATCCACATTTTCCATTTGATGGTCATGGCTCCACTTGATTGCTGACAACGATCCACACGATTCTCCTTCATCCACCCAATAAATTTGTAAAATAAATTCTATTTTAATAAGCATGAAACCACTCAAATCGTTTCTGATGCAGGCACCAATGCCTTCTCGATTACTAGCATTGGAAAATGAGGCATAGCTGTTGCATTGCAGCCTATTTGGATCAGGTTTCAACCATCTTTCTCTATCAATTGGAGCAACATCTCGTTTCTGCTACTGCCTCATAGTCTGCGCTGTGCAGCACGCCAACCATCAAGCAAGTTTCTTGCTTGCACTGCCACCTGCATCGCAGTCTCAAGAATGTTATCCCACAGTCTCAAATTGAAACTGCAAATAGGGAAGCTTTTTCTGCAGCGAGTGAACATAAGACAGCAAAAATACTGCGAGACCGCAGCATCTGACTGGTTTAACAGCAGCTGCAATCAAACTGTTAACACATATACATATGATACATAAACGATAGGCACTGCAAACAGTATAATGACAATTATTCTCGGCCCTCCAACACGGTTTATCCTCCTTCACAGAATCAAACAACGGGACATGAACAAACTGATCAGCAGTAATATTAACTAATTGAGTTTATGCTTATATACATGCCAACATACATTAATCAACAAAGAGTATCATTATAACACATACAACAGCAAAACAATTTTAAATGCCAAATTACATATTTTGTTATGGCCCTTTTTTTAATCACCATATATTGGACACTATAAATTCATTATCGAAGATATATTTTTAGTGCTATAGTCCAACCTATAAGAAAGAGCAAAGATATATTTTCTTGGATACTTTATAGAATAAATCAATCTGTCTATCTATCTATAACATCTAATTAGATACTTTGACAACAGGCATTATAGAGACACATATAAACCTAGTGTAAATAGAAAAAGCTATGTTCAACTCACCTCAACTCAATTTTTTTTTGTTGAATCATCATGTATAATGATATCAGTGTTTATCAAATGAACTTAAATGCCATTAATTCAGTCAAAAAGAAACTTCAAAGCTGCTAAAGTGCTTGCATGAAAATTGAAACATGTTTAAGGTGAGATGCAATTACCAATATATTTGTTTATATTTAAATTATTAGTTAACTTTTATTGATTCGTAATGCTTTTGATACGACTTATTCGCAGAAATTAATTCAATGGTAGAGTGTTAGAATACTTTCTTTGAGGATAAATTAATACTTCACAGATAATGCATATCGATTGGTTCTATGGTGTAGTGGTTAGCACTCTGGACTTTGAATCCAGCGACCTGGGTTCGACTCCCGGTAGGACCTTTTTTCTCAGCGACACAGTTTTGAATTATGGGAAGTAAAACTTTTCTTACAATATTGATAATATTATTTTTCTTGGATAGATATAATATTGAGAAATTCGGAAGCAGAAAAGGTGATTAAATATGTATTGTTTATCATAAAATGTTAATACTGGTTTTTACTATAGTATAATTTGTCTTACAAATTGAACACAAAAGGACAGTTTGGCCGAGTGGTCTAAGGCGCCAGATTTAGGCTCTGGTCCGAAAGGGCGTGGGTTCAAATCCCACAGCTGTCATTATTTTTGTTTTTTCATCATTTATCACCAAAACACAAAATGCCCAAACAAGAATTTTTAGCCAAATAAAATTGAAAAATTCTATGATATTTTGTGTTCAAATTTGATATTCAATTATCATAGCTTTTGGCAAAACTGTTTTGATTGGATGTGTCCATTTCTTGCTATGAATACTCTAATCTATATGATATAAATCATCAATAGAAAAACAAAACCGTATTGAAAATTTGATATTCAAAGCCATCTCTTATAAACCAATATGTAAAGTCTCTTAACCACCTGACCTATTGTAAAATATCCCAGAAAAATAACAACCAAAAATCCAAAATATGAAAGAGGTATAAGTGTAAATCCCATAACCTTCCCAATAGGAGTAAATGGAATTGCAATTCCAATTGTAGATATCACAAGAGTGGAAAAAATCACAGGCCAAGAAGCAATATCCTGAATGAAAGGGATTTTCTCAGTCCTCATCAAATGAACAATGAGAGTTTGCATGAGAAGACCCTCAACGAACCAAGCTGAATGAAAAAATTTCATATCATCATAAGCCTTGCAATAAAACCAAAGAAACAAAAGTGTTGCCACGTCGCATAGAATGCATACTGGTCCATTCCACAATATGAACATCGGCAAGCCTCGCACTGACCATTTATGAGGAGTGTTCAAATATTCTTCATCCATTTTGTCCCAAGGGATGGCGATTTGTCCGAGGCTATAGATGAAATTCTGTGTAAGTAGCTGTCTAGAAGTCAAGGGTTCATATTTAAGTAACAATGCTGCTATGAGGAGTGAAATAATACTTCCCAAGTTAGCAATAACTGACATCTTTACGTACTTCATTGTGTTGCCAAAGGTGAGACGACCGTGCTCCACGCCCGCAACGAGGACATTTAGATCTTTCTCTAGTAAGATTATGTCTGCCATGTCTTTTGCAATGGCTACGCCGGAGTCCACTGAAATGCTTACATGAGCAGCATCCAAAGCTAGTGAATCATTCACACCGTCTCCTAAGAAACCAACAACATGGTTTCCTTCTGTCTGCAATGACTGCACGACTCGAAGTTTTTGACTAGGGGTGAGACGGGCTAGCACCGTTGCTCTTTTAACGGTTTCATGGAAAGTTTCTTGATTAAGTTCTTCTAGCTCAGGTCCTGTTATAACATGAGTGGTACTTATGCCGACTTCTCTGCATATTCTTGTGGTTAAGGAAAGTGAGTCGCCTGTTAAAACTTTGGCTTTCACTCCTTTCTCAGCCAAACACCACAGTGCTTCCTTTGCTGAGTCCTTAGGTGGATCAAAAAATGTTATGAAACCAAGAAATATCATGTCTGTTTCGAAATCGTAGTCCCGCCTCTTGCTTCCATTACTTGTTTCGCAAGCTTGATGCTGCAATTTCACACATAAATTGAAATTGTAATATATCCTAATCTTGTAAAGCTATGTATATTAAAAATCTATGACATTGGCATGAAAATAAAAAAGAAAGGCAAATTTGTAGGCATTTTAAACCAGGAAGCCAAGAAAGACGCACCATTTCGAGCTTCTTTATAGCAACTGCGATAACCCTTAACCCTTCATTGCTCAATTCTTCTGATAGATTTAAAATCCTCTGATAGTCATTTGATGAGAAGGTAGAAATTTCATCTTTATCAAAATTCTCAATAAAAGAACAAACTTTTATGACTTCCAACAATGCTCCTTTTGTTACCATGAACCTTCCAAAGAACCTCGAGTGTCTATCGTCTGTTTCTAACATGACAGATACTCTTCTTCTTATGAAGTCAAAAGGAATCTCATCTATCTTCTTCCACTTGGACGGCTGAAACTTGAATCCATTTGAATATACATGTGCTAGAATTGCATCATCCAGAGGATACTTTTGCTCAGCCTTGAAGTAAGAATTGAGGAACGCATAGCGTAGAACATTTTCTCGGGGTAAGCCCTTGCAGTCGAGATGATTAACCAAGATTTCAAGATTCATTGTAAGGGTGCCTGTCTTATCAATACAAAGAATATCCCTGCAACAGTGAAAATAGTATATAATTAATGAGAATTTAGTGTCCAAATCATCAATCAGTTGATTTTTAAAGTGAATTTATGCTTACATTGATCCCATCTCACGTATAGTTGTTAGACTTTTTACAATACATCTGTCTTTAGCCATAGCAAGTGCTCCTTTCGCGAGACATGTGTTAATGATGAGGGGAAACATTTGAGGATTGAGTGCAGATGAAACTGAGATGGCAAAGAGAACACTCTTGCTCAAATTATGAGATGTAGTGAAATCTGTCACAAACATAATTGTAACAACTGCTAGCATAAAGGAAATAAGCATGTAAAATATCCATCTGAGACCCTTTTCAAAGTCATCTGGCGGCTTTTTCTTCCCAATTTTTGAAAACATTGTGCTCATGTAAGTATTTGATCCAGTTGAAATAACTAAACCTGTTCCAGTACCTGATACCACATTTGTGCCCTGTAACGTTCGTAATTAGTCACTTAAGAAAAATTCTGTTATTAAGCTTGAAATTCTGTTTGGATTTGGAAATTCAATACTTTTGAAGGCCAAATATCTGAAAGATATAGCAAGTTATAAAACTATGAAATAAAAAACAAAGATATGGATTTGGATCTTCGTGAATTAAGTATAGCAATATTTGTGTATTACAAAAATAGATTAACTTCTACTGTCTATTGTTAGTCATGTCTCTAAAATGCTCAGACAAATAAAGAAAAATATATTTGAAATTAGGATAACTCAAAGAGGTAAAGATCACTCATCAATGCCAATCCATTATGGAAATAAATAAGGCATAATAATACTAGTCATCTAAAATTAATCCATTCCTAGCAAGATGTTCTATCTATAACATCCTCTGGTTAGGGCTCTATGAGATGCAACTTTTAAACTAAGTGTATGTTTGATTCCACTTTTATAGGACACAAAATGGATTCCAGGGGTGCAGAGTCGATTTTTACATGTTTGGATGCTGTCAAGTAACTTGAAGCTAGAATTTGGAGCTTTTGTCTCAAATTAATTGTTCAACTCACTTTTACAAGAATTACAATCCACACAATTTTAGCTAGAATAAATTTTACAGAATCCATTCTTTCAAAATCAACTTTTGTCATGACAGATGCTGTAATCTGTACCTACCATTGAAACAAAATAGGGACAAAGAGTTGTATTACTCACCATAAAGCAAATGTTCTTTAAATCTAGTAAAGGAGTGTTGTGATCTTCTCTAACGTCGCCAATTTTGTCAGTTGTCAAAGATTCCCCAGTTAGTGAGGCCTGGCTGTTAAGAAGTTAACGAAATCACTAGATGACAATTAGTTAGCTGAAAAGGCAAGCTGTTTTCCTATTCGAGTAAATTTTCCTATTCAAGTACCTTACAACAAGGTGTTTCGAAGATAACAGCCTGATATCTCCAGGAAAGAGGTCGCCAGGTTCAAAAATCACAATATCACCTGGAACTACATCCATGTGATCAACTTGAACTATCAATTCTTTCTGCTCAACTCTACCAGCACATCTTTGAACTTTTATAGGACACCTTAAAAATTCTGAAAGTTTCATCGCCGCTTTTGAGCTTTTGTGTTCCTAAAGTCCGCAACGAAGATTCAAGATTAAGAACATAGATATAAGTGAACAGAATTATCCATTCACTCATTGAACTTAATCAACTCATTAATGTAAAAGTACCAGACAGAATCGAAGGATGACACTGATAAAAACCAATATGAACATGATGAATCCGTTGGGATAATCACGGGCAATGAAGGACAGAGAAGATAAAACAATCAAAATCATATTGAAAGGATGGAAAAGAGCATTCCATAGAAGATTCCACCAGCTTGGAAATGAATATTCAAGTGGAACATTTGGACCATTTTCCCGCAGCCTCCTCTCAGCTTCAGTAAAACTTAAGCCTGCAAAAAATTCAAGAACACATTTAACACAAACAAGAACTCGAGGGCAGTGTTTACTTACTGATCAGAACAATGAAAACACTATATTCTACTGTCTAGTTTACATGTATATAACAGTAGCATAGATATGATTGTAGTTGGAAATAAACATAGAAAATGTTATTTGAATGACCAATGCCTATCCACTAGCCCACTCGTGTAGCGTTTTCATACTCTTCTACTGATATCACGGTTTTAAAAATTGCGACTGCAATTCAGGTTACAGCATCAAGGTTTTTAATATCTCTGTGGCTGCGAATTAGACCTTATTGGCCACATTTAACTGCAATTCTCTACACTATCAATGATCGCAACAAAAACCACAATTAAAATCTTAGTTGAGCCCTAGTATCAATTTTCTCCCTCCATATTTATTTTACGAAGAAATTTGCACAACATTTACTGTTTGCGTTGCGCAAGCAGCACAAAAAACATGCAATCAAGACATATTTTCAGTCCATAATTTAATTTCAGTATATGATTGAAAAAAAAAGTGATTTTTATGACACTCCTTAATCTTATACCTTATTTAATTGGGTGTAGGGAGAGGGTGTAAAAATTAAAATATGATAATTATAAAATCAAAGTCCATTGATAATTAAAGTACTATTGTAGAATGCAGATACTTGCCTCTTTCAGTGGACCTAACATACTCAAAGACCATGTTTTTTTCAGACTGAGCCAGTGTATATAACCAAGAGTACACTTTCTCTTCTTCCTTTGTTCTTGATCCTCCATCAACTTTCCCTGCAATTGAACACAACCCAGAAAGTAAAAAACCAAAAAAAGAAACTTTAGCATAACATTAACTACTAAACTAGCAAGTTAGGGGAAATCATAGAAGAATAGAAGCATACTTCCATAGATAAATCGTAGAAAAAAATTTAAGACCGAAGAAGGGAAATGATCTTTTTGTGTATTGGGTTTGTTTACAAGAGTTTGGTGGATGGTGTTGGAAAGAGGAAGGGTGTAGTGATGGCCATTATTGGCAGATAAAAGGGTGGAAATTTTGGTTCTTCCCATAGAAGGATTGAAAAAATAATGGGATAGGAAGAAATGTTGCATGCATGATATGATACATAATTTGGGAAAAAGAGAGAAGCTAGTTGTTGAAAATGGAAATTTGAATGGAAGGTAAAGAACAAAAAAAGAAGAGATTATTGCATTTTTTTTTTTTTTTGAGTTTGTTGATCTTTAGTTAGTAACTTCTCTTGCATGACTCTAACTACCATACCACTGACTGACCGTTAAGGTGACTGCTTCTTACTTGAACCATAATCCACAATTCATTGAGTAAATTAAGTTAGTTAATGACTTTTTTGTTAGGATTCAAATTCAATTTCTTCAAATAATTCATTTTTACTTAGAGTTCATTTAATATAGTAGTTATATCAAAATTCTACAATAATTTAGATGGTTAAAGAGTAATAAGTAGTTAAAACTTGGAGGGTTCAAACTTAGGTCATGTTTCGTTCATAATTGGGAGGGTTCAAACTTGAGTTTTTAATGGGCAAACGTGCTTTGCTGGGTGTAAATATATTTGGCTTCTTACGTCAGAAATTGATTATATACAACATCAAAATTTTAAGTTGAAGCTCTTATTTATAGCTTCCATTGATAGATTGGAATTGATTATGAGTTTCATTGTAATGTAATAGATATATATTTCCACGCTAATTCCAAACTCAAGCAATTTTGATCTAAATGATCTAATCATAAATTACTTTAGGTTCATTTTACTTTTAACAAAAATCGATTTTATTAAAATCAATTTTTGTCGGATACAATTATGTTATTTTAGGATAAATACAATTCACTTGGTAGTTTGAACATTTGATGGGTTGGATCACAATTCAAACATGCAATTCTCTATTTCTTCACACTTAGTGTATGTTTTGCAAGTCTCATTTTTAAGTTTATACTCTAACGACTAAAATTTCGATTATTATTTCCGTCGTTAATCAAGTTTGTGATCGGTTTTTAATAGTCTATATATTGGCGACAAACATTTCGATCACTATATCCGTTAGCGACAAACCTTTTTCTTTTTTAACGATAAAAAAAATGTAGGTCTTGACTCTTTAGTTAAAAAGAAGAGAATTGCATGTAACCAAAACACTTTTGAAGCTAATTATAGGTGGCTGCAATTCTCTAAAAATTGCCTTTAACTTTTACGCTCAATAATAGTATGAACAATAAGAACATTATGAGTTGTCAGTTTACGCGTAAAAATGCTTTTGGATCCACGCATAATGCATTTATGAAGTATTTCTGCTATAATAATGCCCCACCCAACTAATATAGTTGAGGATAAGCAGTAGATATATGGCAATGCACATGCATCACGAATTCACATAGTATTAAGTGTTTTCTTCATGAAAGATTGGTTAAAATTTAAACTAAATATAGTGAAAATTGTATTGGACAACGGTATGACCGACAATATTATATGGAATAAAGTGTTGAGCGGTGAAGAACCAACACGAGACTAAAATTAGTGTTGCAGAGATGAGAATGTTGTGTTGGATGTGTGATAAGATGGTATATGATTAGAAATGAAAATATTAGAGAGAGTTGTGGTAACTCCTATAGTAGAACAAATAGTAAAAAATAGGCTTGGATAATTTTGGAATGTAGATAAAAGACCTGTAAATTTTATAATGAGAGTAGATCAAATGAAATTAGTTAGATTCACATATGAATATCTAGAAAAATTATAAAAGAAACTAAGAAATACTTAGAGATTAATGAATTTGACCAAAATATAGTTTATAATAACACATTATAACCTAAGTTGATCTATCTAGTCGCTCCACTCAGGGGAAAAATGCTTGGTTGTGTACATATTATCGCGCTACAAGCATCATTCGAATCTAATATCTAATCTATAAAACTTAAATTGTTTAAATAGTGATCTTGGTTGATCAAAAACTTAAAATTTCAACCGCAATTTTGATCTTTCATCAACCGCTACTTCTTTTAGGATAAAATCATGGAGTTACTTGCTATACAACATTTGTGGTATGCTGGTTAATTAAGCACAACTCAAAAATTTAAGAGTAATGTAGTTACATAAAAGAAAGCAAAACAAAAAGGTCAAGCTAACTATAACTAATCGTCACATTGACCTCATAAAGAAAATACTAAGCTCCTGGTGAATATTATGATCTCCCTCAGGATCAATCAAATGAAAAGATTCACATTCAGAAGATCCACCACCAACCCTCTTAAAACTACCTCTCAAATACATAACTTCATCATTTTCTTCTTTATTCACAATTTCCTTACACTTCATTACTCCAGTTCCAACAGCAACAGAACGCATCAAACTCAACACTTCAATATCAGTATTTGAAGCCTTTCTCTTAACAGCATAACCAGCCTTCTTTCCATTACAATACACAGTCCAAAATGGCGTCGACAAAAGCGAAGAAAATCTTCTTCCATTGTCACTGTTACTTTCTAACGCAATTCTCAATGTTCCTCCTCGCATTTCCCTAGCTAGAATGTTTGTTGGTACTGCTAATTCTAGAAGGAGAATTGGGGTGGTGGAGTTTGAATTTGATTGAATGCAAAAACTTATTTTTCCTTTGCGGTATCCAAATATTGTGCCAGTGATGGTGGTGGATGGTGTGAGTGAAGAAGAAGAGTATTTGGATATTGTATCTTGGTCTTCAACTATGGTTGTACAATTGCAGGTTGGGATTAGTAGTTGCATGAGAGAACGTAGCAATCTCCATGATCTAACTTGTTTGTGGCAGTCCACTGTTGTAACGCCGGTGGCCATGTTGCTAGTTGCTATACTTAATAACTAGCTTTGGAGTTGCACGTCTAGTTGTTATATATACACACACACATAAATACTTAAATAGTTTAAATATAGATGACGTGTGCTGCATATATATATATATATATGTGTGTGTGCTCAACATAAATCATGAATAAAATATATAATGAATGTCCCCTGGAAAAATATTAATGGGTGTAAACTTTAGTTAGTTAGTCGCACATGCATGCTGAGTTCGTTCCATTTGATTACTATTATTATTAGTGATAAATATTTTTTTTTAGGAAAGGATGTTTAATTATACTGTTCATTCATAGTCAATTGTGTTGGTACATCACTAAAAGTATTAGTATAACGAGTTAAGGATGTGGTTATACTGTTACTAAAGTATGAACAATTTTATTGGTTTGTCTCGGACTAAATTCAACATAAGAGTTTTCTAAATATAAATTACAACAACGTTTAAATTCAGACAGTACATAACCAAAATCAATAATGTCATTGTTTCCATTGTTAAAATAGTCAATCATCTTTTTCAAATCAAGAACAAAATCAACGCGGTCATCGTAAGTCATGAATCCATGGGAGTGCATGAAGTATAGGCTCAGAGCTTCCCTCACATCCACATTGCATAGCGGTGATACTCACATAGGTTTAGCAAGAACAAACATGCCTTCATCGTCATCACCAATGCACATATCAATTCCAGTATGATTTCTTTGTGCCAAGAAAGATACATCAATATTAGAGTTGTACCTCCCTTGCACTTGATTATTTTTTACTTCTTTTTTATTGGACTCTTTAGGTTTCATATCAAGATTTTAGTTGGGTACAGTTTTCCTTTCCTGTTTCAAGAATAGCAATAATCATTGCATAATGCACTCTTATAAAAAGGGATCTTGATAGTATCTTAATTATGTACGATCACTATGGTAAATGCTCTCTTTAGTCTCAAATATAATAGATATTATATATCAGTTATTCAATAAACTTGAGAAAAAAACCTTTACTTATTTGAGATGGAGAGAGTATTAATCTCCAAAGTAGGCCAATAATATAAGTTGAGATGGTAAAAGAGTTTTATGTAAGAGGTCAATAGTTTGATCCTTACTCCTTAATCCTACTACTAACATTCCTCCTTCATCTATCAATTTAACCAATCATATTTTACCTATAAGAATAGAGATTAGACATTATTAGTTACATAAAGGGTACAAAAATGCTAAAATTAATTGTAGAGATATTTTGAGGACCCGCCTAAAAGTTAAAGTCCTCAGTTAGTGTTAATTTTCCCAAAAGAAATAAATAAGTTGATGGTTTTTTTGGTTGGAGTAAGTTGATGATTGGTAACAATTCTTTTCTCTTTATTTATGTATTGATAATAACAATTCTTGTCCCTTCTATTATGTTCCTTTCTTTTTTGTTTTTTAATATTGTACGGTTGACCTCATGTATACTTGTTCAAAAGAAATCCACAAATTTAGGGATCAGAAAGGCAAGTGTCGATTTGTTTGAAGTTAGCCAATCAAATTCAGCATTTTTGGGGTGCCAACCAAAAGCTTTAATCTAATGCGACCAAGTTTGCAGATTCTGAAACAACTCATGCATATGCTTTTTTGATATAGTTTTATTTCTTGTCCCTGCTTTTCTCATTTTACATCTTTAATTAAGAGATTTCTTTTCGTTTGTGGTACCTGGAGCACGCTGGATTACTTATCACTGAAAATAATTAATATTCAAATGATTAGGATGTCTTCTTCTTTTGATCATTTTTAAGGGAGGTACAACTCTTAATTAAGAAGCTAAAGATTCGGGATATATAAAGATTTCCGTACCTCCACCCACATATAACCCACCAATAAGGAGAAGAAAAATAATTTATGGACACCCAAGCACTTATATATCGTGATGTTATAATATGATTGGATTAGATGTAGTCAATCAATATGGTAACCAAGAGTTGTAATCTTAACTGACACATTGATATCTTGGTCAGTTGTATTGAGGAACTTGTTATCTTACATGGTAATATTGTTTTTAAGCACATTTAGTGGAAGGGAATGGTTAACTAATTTTAGTTTTAATAAAAGTTTTTATGATGTAAGAATTTTGGAATCTCTTAGGAAGTTTCAAAATCTTTCTTATTGATGACATGCGAAAAGAAGATGTAGTCAATAATGCATATAGTTAGCAAAAGGAAGTTTTTTATTTTTGTTTGATAAAAAATTTCGATGTTAAAATCTGAATCGTCTGATCTTGATTGGACAATCATAAAAACTTTATGATTGCATTCAAATCTAGCATGTTAAATGAATATTGGAGAATTATAAATGTCTAAATATCAGCATTCTAAAGAGAATAGGATTGGTCGAGAGAGACCTATGACTAGCCTAAGTTAAATACAATTCAAAACAAAACTTAAGCATAATTAGCTAAAAAGGTATACAAGAGATCTCACAAAAAGACTTTTAGGATATGAGACTGACATAAGTAAATATAAATAATATAGTAGTAATATTTTTTTACTGCTGTTAGTATATTAGACTTTGTATTGAATGGTACATTTGTTAACATAATAATTTAAACAAACTAGCCTCTTTCAAAAAAAAAATTACGCAAACTAGCCTACATTAATTTTTCTTCATATCTAATCATATTATTATAAAATAAATTGAAATATGATGTCATATAAAATCAAATTATTTCTTTTTAAAAACATCAAATGATTTCCTTTTAGAAAAAATCAAATGATTTAAAATATCATGTTAAATATTTAAATGGAATTTTATCTCATCGATCAAGTAACTCGTTAGTTTATTTAAAGACATCAATATAAAATAGGCTTAATAGCAGTTTTTGCCCCATAACTTTCACGAAGTTGCGATTTTAGCCCCCTAAGAAAAAAAACTACAAAACCGTCCCATAAGTTTTGCAACTATAGCAGTTTTGGCCCCTCAAGGCAAAAAAATAAAAAAAAAAATAGCACGTGGCACCTCACTTAGGGTGTCACGTCAGCGTAGACCGAGTCAAAATTGATCTTGGGGCCAAAACTGTCACAAGTGCAAAACTTAGGGGGCGGTTTTGTAATTTTTTTTCTTATGGAATCAAAATCGCAACTTTGGGAAAGTTAGGGGCTAAAACGACTACTAAATCTATAAAATAACTATTTAAATATGGCATGCATCAAATTTTCAAAAAGTCCGAACTTTTTTTTTAAAGCAAAAAAAAAAAGCTTGACTTAATCATAGGATTCATAACATACATAAGTCTTGAAAATTTTATCGGTCTTGCAATGTTGCTCCTACACATCAACTCACCACCATTCAAACGCTAGGCCACTAGATTTTGGACCATAAAACTCCAAATTCATATACAACTGTTTGTTTTATTTTTAGAAATATACAACTGTTTAACTATTATAAAAATGTGTATACACACACACGGACGATCATTTTTGCATGCTTTTTTTCAATGATAAGTCATGCTAAGCCAAAAAAAAAAAACAGAGAGAGAAAAGAAAAAAAGTATATGCATGTTTTGTTGCAGCAGGTCCACAAAGTAGCACTAAGCCATAATTTAATGTTTTTTTGCATAAAACCATGTGGGAGGAACTTAGGGGACATAGCGTTTTTTCTGGAGGCTAAAAATAATAATGTGCAAAGCTTTCTAGTCTGGCCTGTTGCTCGAGTCTTGTCTTTCGCATACATTGTCTGATTCTGGAGGCTGACACATGGAAAGATTAGTTTCATTTTATATATCTCCATTCTTTTTTTGGGGTATAGAGACTTTTAGAATTTGAGCTGTAACTTGTAGCTAAATCATTTCAAATTTCAATTGGTTTGTAAGCATGGACGGAGCCAGGTATATTACAATTGGGGCTGCCGGCTGCCGCCTGCCGCCTGCCGCCACCCTCAACTTAATAAATTGCAATGATATCTTATATAGAAAAAGCCATTGCCACCCCAAGTTTGCGTTTATATTTACGGAACTCAATCCTATTTTATTTATGTTTTACAATAACAAACTCAATCCTACATAATATTAGTAATAGTTAATTAACATTTAATATATAAATAATTTAACTCCCACCTTTTCATCAAAACCTACAAATTTTTATTCGTATGTATTTGTTTTGGCAGTGATAAGGTTTTACTTTTACAAAAAGATTGACTTTTCTAAAAAATATAGAAGAGATGATGATATGGTTGAACAAAATTAATCAATGAAAAAGAATAATATTCTCAAATTTAGAATTACAACACATTCAACACTATTGAGAAAACAAATTACTAAAGCAACATGTTGCCGCGGGCTTGAAATTGCGACGTTGTGTTCATTTGTGGCAGTTGCGCTAGCACCTTCTCCATCGCAGTGAAATTTCTTTAGCTTTTCGCCACCCCCTAATAATTTTTCTGGCTCCGTCTTTGTTTGTAAGATACAAAATGTCTTATACTTACAGGTGGACGTCTTGAACATATGGATTATGTTATTAGAGTATATCCAAGATCTATTACATCGCCTGTGAATGCTAATCTAGCCGAAAGCGGGGAGATGCATGATTTAAATCACGAATGTTTAAGATTAGAGCAAAAACTCATGTGATACTTTTAATCATGAGTACAAATTCAATATTCTTGTATGGGATCTAATGGTTTGGCTATAATGTGTCGT
>Ga0315914_1001710_pt1 | contig 33318 bp, 19 predicted proteins | sample MpolenodulesMG_FD_203920 | JGI IMG/M metagenome (GOLD analysis project Ga0315914, IMG submission 203920) | Medicago polymorpha root nodule microbial communities from Los Angeles, California, United States - elongated nodules | ecosystem: Host-associated > Plants > Roots > Nodule | place: USA...
CGCTCCTTCCCTAGCCCGTAACAAAAGGGGAAGGAGCGTACGTCCGTCCAGATCCAGATCTCCCTGGCATTCCGTCAGCGTGAGATCTTCAAGCTACGGTCGGCGTTCACCTAGAAGGAGATCCCCACGATGATCTCCCCCAAGGAGGTCACCACCAAGACGCAATGGACGCTCTTGGTCCTCTTCCGACTCTAAGGACGGTCGTGATGCTCGAAGCGACCGTGCAGCTTATTATCCTTTCACACGACGCATCCACGACGTCCAAATCCTCCGCAGATTGGAGAAGCCATCGCAGATGGACTCCTACGATGGAACAATAGTTCCGGACGAGCATATCGAAAACATTGAGGATGCCCTCACCTACAGATTGGTGCGAGGCGCCGTGAAATGCAAGCTCTTCGTTACTACCCTCCAACGAGGAGCCATGACCTGGTTTAAAAACCTTAGGAGGAACTCCATTGACTCATAGGAGGATCTGTGCCATGAGTTCACTGCTTACTTCACTGCCTCGATTTTGCAGGTCTTATTAATTTCAAAGAATTGATTTTCGCCTCTAAATATATTGTTTAATTCACATTTTTCAATAAAATAGGCTAATTTACTAACTCATCTTAGAAGGGATACCATTGACATCACATATTACAAAATGTTTCAAACAAACAAGAATATAATCAACTATAGTTATTACATGAACAAAACATAATATCAAAGTTGAGCAAGCATATAAACAATGAATTAGCTCGTTGAATCTCTACTATAAAGTAAAGTAAGGAATTCATGGAGGGGCATGACCAATTGGGGATCATGTTTTGCTCTTCTAAAGTTTTAATATTGTTTCACGTTGTAATAAATATCATATCTTGATATAAGATTAGATGGCTCAGATTTCAACTTGGTTTCACACAATAAAATAATCTCGATCATTTATTTTGATTGAACAAGTGTCATTTGTTATTGCAAGATGTAGTTACAATAAAGAATATTACTCCAACCAATTGGTGGTATGACCTTTCATGTCATTTACATTTGATATTTGAACAACTATTTTTAAACAGCTTTTGCAACAACTCTCTCATATTCTTATTGTGCTTATTTCTCTCTCTTCGTTTATTTTTCTCTATTGTTTTTGTCCAATGAAAAGAGAGAAAAAAGGTTGTTGGTTAAAGTTGTTTAAAATTGGTTGTCAAAATATCATCATCTACATTTATATAGTGAAACATTTTTTTGAAAGGATTAATATATTGAAACATAAATAAATAATTATGTGACTCGGTTTTAATGAGTTAATTCATTTAAAATCAATTTTTATTTAAAGACAAAAATAATTGGAAAACCAATCTGGCCCCACGACCACATATACAGATCCAACGGTCCTAGTTCAATCACACAGTCACAATTTTCCTGCGCACAAACTCTACTTCCAACCCCATTTCAAAAAACCAAAAACTCCGTTCTCCACCGTTCCCATCACCGCACCCTCTCAACTCCGCCACACCGCACCAAATTCGCGGAAATGAAATTAGCGTTAGGGTTAGGTTAACACTTCACAATCCTCAAATCGTTTCTCTTCATATCTCGTATTGTAGTTGCAGAAATTTTCGCTTAATTGTTAATTTAGGGTTTGTGCATTTGAGGTCGTTTGATTTTCAGGTGATATGTCTAATTCTTCGAGGGGTCGAGTTACCATTACTCTTGGACGCAGTGGTCAGGTACAAAAATATTTGTGCTTTTATTCAATTAACTTCTTTTACCAATTTTTGCTACTTTGATTTTGTTATATTTTTGTTTTTGTTGTATTTTTTTGGGATTTGACTTGCTTGATCAAATAAATAGTGTGTGATTATTTTTTTATTGTGTTAATTGATGATAATATTTGTAGCTGTTGTTGCTGAACATGACATTTTGGAATTAGAAATGATAGCATTAGAGAGGGAGAGTTGGGATAGTACCTAGTAGAAAAGATGGTGAAAACTAGGCTTAGGTAGTTTTGGATATGTAGAGAGAAGACTCGAGGATTCTGTAATAAGGAGTAAATCAGATGGAAGGTAGTCACATCACTAGAGGCCTATGAAGCACATATACTCCTCAGATTAGGTGTGTCCCGGTGTTGGATATGTATCGCGTCCGACGCCAACACGACACAAACATATATGATTACATTGATTTATGTCATTTTATAACATAATTATCGGTGTCAACGTGTCCGTGTTCGGTGTCAGTGTCTGAGTTTGTGCTTCATAGCTAAAGGCAGAGGACGACCTAGAAAAACTATCAAAGAAACTATTATAAGATTTAGATTTAGAGATTGATGAGTTGGATAAAAACATGGTACATGATAGAACATTATGGTGTTGTTTAATCCATGTAGCCGACCCTACTTAGTGGGATAAGGCTTGGTGATGGTTGTTAGTTTTTGTTTGTTGTTGGCGTCACGTTCAATGTTTTCCATTTCTTTGTCTTTTTATGCCTTGTTTAAGTTATTTGTTGAGAATTAAAGGAATGGAGTATAATTTTTTATTCTTACCATTGCTTATGGATTTGAGCATTGGAATGTAGAGTTTTAGTTTGATGTATGATGAAAGGGATTTTCGTGTGAATGACATGATATTTTTCACTTGAGTTTAGGTTGTGAAGAGGGATGTTACTGCGGTGGATGTTCCTTACTCTTCATCTATGTCTTCGGCTGGGACAAAGCGGTCTGTACGAGACAGAATTGGAAATAGTGGAGATAGTTCCATGAGGCATGGAAATGGAGTCAGTGGCAATAAACGGTGTGTTTGTAACTTTTCGGTATTTATAGCTAGTGTGGTATTGGTCATTGGACCTGCAACATTATATTTAGGCACATTCACGCACATGGACACAAACCCCTAGCAGGTTCTCAGTTTGTTCAGAAAACTCACCGGGGATAATGTTTTTGACTATGTAATGATCAGTGCTAGAGGCAGAACAGTTTGCCTGTTTTTTTTTTTTTTTTTGGTCTGATGCAATGCAATCAAAGTTAGCTTTCATGATTTATGTTGTTTGGATTCTCTGCAGACAGCGAGGAGATGTAAGCATGCGAAATGGACCTGACGGTAGTACTCTCCCTCAGCAGTGAATTTACCCTTCCAAATTTATGTTACTCAATGGCTTTTTTATTTTAATTTTGTTTTCCTTACTTTACTTAGATGGCCGTATTGGCAAAGATGATCTCCGATTGAAACTCATGCGAAAAAGTGCGTCGAGGAGAGATGAAAGTAATGACAATAACAGGAATGTCGATCTCCGTGAAAAATTGACAAAGACAGCTCACCCTCCGACAAACAGTTTTAATTCAAAGCAGCACATGCCGGAACCAAGGGAAGCAAGCCTGTTCAGGCCAGTTCCTTCAGCTAGAAGTTCTGATGATATAATGCGTATGGATTCCATGAGAAACTCATACTCTCCTTGGACACTGGATCAAATTCGGCAAAGATCACCCGAAGAGTATCCAAGTACTTCCAGGGGGATTTCCCCCCAAAGAAATGCCGGAGACCAGCAGAGAAGGCCATTAAACAGGCCATACGATGGCGTCAGACCAGTTCAATATGCAGGTAGGGATGTTCTTGAAACTTCAAGGCCTCCAAGTGCTGCACCTTCATCTTTCATGCCAAGACCCACGATGTCTACCTTGCCTCCAGTAACCGCCAAGCCTGTACCATCTCATCCTGGCCGACTTCCTCCATCAGGCAGTGTTGCACAAAGGCCTCCATTTGTGGTGAATTTTACTTATTCTCTTATCTCCAGATTCATTCTATCAAACTTAATTGTTTTGTGTAGCTTGGAGAAAACTTTCCCATGACCATCTGATGGATGTGTAGGCTGAATCTGTTATGCACCTTTGTCCAAATCATATGCCTTTCCTGAATTCCATTCTAAAGCAATGGTGACAGACAAATTAGATTCTTTTTGGGGGGGTAATTAAATGAAATCACTAATTCATGATATTCCACCATGGGGAATGTTTTGGAGGCTGATTTTTCACAAAATCTGGATGTTCAATCTGCCTTATAATAACTATATTACAGTGTTAGTTCTGATTTCTCTGCAATCTGGATATTCTGATTACTCATAAGGTCTCTTTTGGGCAATCATAGTTTCTGATAAATTAGTAATTGCTTCAGTGAATGAATTAGGCATGAAAGGTGTATTGGGAAAATTCAAGTCCCACATTGGCTGGAGATATGGCCTACAATTAGAGCTTACAAAGCTTAGGCAATCTTCACTTCACAAGTTGATTTTGTTGGGTTGACTTGCACCTAAGTACTAAGATTCTTTTATGAATTTTCTGCCTATTAATGTCAAATCTTGTTTGAGTTTTATTGCTATTTTATTTGCCGAGTTTGTGTGAGAAATTGAATCATAAATTGATTGAACAAAGAGTCAGAGTTAGCCATTCAATAGTATCATAGTCTATCATGGGTACTCCTAAATTCAAGTTGTGCACATACTGGGTATGTTGGTACGTGTTGGGTACTTGTGGTCTCATTCCAAAAATAATTTTCAAACAAAATAATTGGGTTTTCAATTTGGGTGTGTACTGTATCTGAGAAATAAATTGTTGTTCACTAAATTTTTTTATAACAAAACTAGGTTTTTCCATTCTTTTTGTTGATAATAACTATATCACTTGTGGAATTTTTACCCATTTTCTACTATTTACATTTTTTTTCCTATTGTCTGCTATGTAAATATCCCCTTTCCTGATTTCAATGCATACATTGCTTGATATTTTTTTTATTTTTTATGATTTGTGATGTATTAAATTTCGAAAGATTATGAGCAATAATTAGATAATTAATCCTTATAGTCAACTGTTTAATTTTGTACAGAAGTTAGTATTAGTATAAATTCAAGTGATTGGATTTAATTGATAAAGCATTTCTGTATCAATTCTAGCCTCTTATTCGTATAATTCAAGTTCTTTTTCCTCTCAATTTTTTTCGTCTGTATACAATTTGGTCATGCTTATACAAAATATTAAATTCATATAAATAAATATATATATGTGTATATATATATATAAAATTATATTGATTTACCCCTTAGGTTTTCTATAGCCCCGTACAGTCATTTCCTACATGTTTATCCTATGGAGTGTTAGAAGTAGTCAAAATGCTTATAATACTCCCATGTTAAATGAACTTAACTTGAATTTTTGATATTATGTAACATCCTTGGTTGAATTGAAGATGTTAAAGATAAATGATGTGCAAGCCTAACATTATTTTTTATTTAAAACTGGAAGAATTCTAGTAGAGAAACTCTCCTTTTTTATATTCCATTGAGATGTATATATAAATTTCATTGTGTTTTCTGTAATGTAGAAGAAAAATTACTCTTTCCAATTAGTATCCTTAGATATGTTGATGCTGATGTTAAAAATGCTTGATATGTGTGTTCTACTACTGATTCTTGACTTCCCAATTAAACAATTGGAGCAACATTGTCTGAGTTACTGTTGGTATTTGGAGTCTGGTCACTAATATTCTGAACTACTGGAAATTTATGTAAATTACTTTTATAGCTATCATAGTATCTATGATTTGTCTTGGAAGGTTGTGGTGTATAGATGAGGATGAATTTTCAGTTCTATTTAATTCTCTGAACAAATTATGTGTGCAGTTCATTCTGACTTGTGGTATTCCTGCTTACATGCAGGGCAATGAACAGCAACCACAAACTGTTGATGGCTTGTTACAAGTACTGGGATTGCAAAAATATCAAATTCTTTTCAAGGCTGAGGAAGTACGTAAATCCTTTATTTATGTCGATAAGAAATTATATAAAACTGATTTTTTTTTTCTTTCAAAGTATTTGAATATGTTGTGACATGATATATTGAATGAAATGTCAAAATTGTTTACTCATTTGGCCGCTATAGGAATTCTAACCTGGAATATTATTGGGGAAGACAATTTATTAATCAAGGGATAGTTTTACACGATATTTTGTCTTTTCATTTGACTTATTTCTTGCTTTTGAGTTTTGACTTCAGATGGTTTGATCTATTCAGCCTCCTGTCCTCTTTCCTTGTCAGGGGAAACATGTTTCAAGAAATTACTAACTTGTTTAATACTCTTGCATGTGCGTGTGTGTATGCTATCTGCACTTGTGTTAAACTATAAGCATAACAGAATATTTTTGTTTAGTATGTCTGATAGAAGGTGTACAAGTTTAGGAAACAAAATTAATAAACTTTTAGCTTCAATTGACTTTAGATGTTCCATTCACCTGTACTGAACTTCGCTAAAGATAAATTTGAAGTTTTTTTTGTTGAGTTCTCAAGTGATCATATGTTGTCATACAAAATTCTTAAATATTAGTCTTGAAATACAACCGACCCCACTTGGCGGGATAAGGCTTGGTTGTTGTGTTGTATTAGTCTTGAAATATGAATAATTAAATACCAAAATATGGTATGGTATTTTTTAAGTTATTATACTTTTCTGCTATGAATATTTTTAATTTGGCACTACCAGTTATCTTATACACTAATATGTCCTCGCAGGTGGATATGACTGCATTGAGGCAGATGGGAGAAAACGACCTCAAAGAGCTTGGAATTCCTATGGTAATTTTTGTCTTCATTTAAATTTGTGGCTTGTATTCAGGTGTTGTTCAATGAGGCTTAAGTTTTGAATTGAACAGTAGACTAAATATCTGAATTTAGGCATTTGTATTCTTTTGTTGTACATATCTGAGACAATGTGGCACGGGTTCCATTAGTGGAATTGCATTGGAGGATCTCTTGCTAAGTATTGTTAATTTTTGTTTTTGCATCCATCTTCTCAGTTCTAGCTGCCTTGTTCAATACCACCCAATTCCTACTGATAGGAACTAGTATCTTTAATATATTAGAAGATTTAGGGTTGAATTTCCTTTGTAAAAGTATGGATTGCAGAACAATGTCGATTTTCACATCCCAATGCCCTGTGCCATAACTGTCTCAGATGACCAGATGCCCATCTCTCTAATCTCTAATCCCTTTCTCATTTATATACATTACTGCCTAACCCACTACCAAACTCACTAACTGACCATGTAAATGGCTTACCTATCGATACTCCCACGGAACATTCCTCCTGTTCTGTCCTCAATGTGAACCGGATGAATACACCAAAAAGTCCCTCCAGGATCCCTCTGCATGAAGCTTAATTAACATAGTTCTCAATTTTCCCAAACCCTCTTTTTCACAGCTGGAATTTGTAGGTTTTGCGTCTATTGAATCGAGAAATTATGTAGTAGGAATTCATCATCTTTTCTTTTATCAAAAGATGGAACACTAAAAATAAAGAAAAGTAAATTAGTCGTTGTTTAGAAATATCCAAACTTTGATTCCGGTTCTGATGGTGGTTGAGGTCTAGCTGGATTGCCCTAATTTTAGCCTGTGTCCTGTGTGTCCAACAAGTTCTTGATGCTGGGAAAAGTTCCAATACGATGACAACCTTTAGGCAAGGCTTGTTATGAGCTGAATACTATACAGTTCTTTTCCTTTAACATGAGAATAAAAAGTAGGAAAGTCATGTGTAAATTATATTTCTAGGAATAAAAGGTACCTACCCTAGGCATTATTTATGAAAACTTGAAACAAACATGGGAACCAAGGATTTTCAATGTCATATTCCTTGGTGTAAGTTTGCAATCCATGAAACAAACACCCGCTAAGTATTGTCAAATTCCCCCTTTTATTTTCTGCTATGGCGCGACCCACGGAAACAACTTCTCTTTGTTCTCTACCTTCAGCCTTTTAAGTTTTGCATTCCGAATCTTTTGAAAGTTGACAATCTAGGTATTCTGCTTTTAAAGTTTTTGCTCTCGTTGTTTCACTCTTTTATGACTGAAGTTGCTTCTATATTAGCCTGTAACAAGGACAAGATTAAGATTGTGTTGTTTTCATGTGCAAGTGTTGAGTACACTCTTTGATTATTAGATATTTATTATCTAACTTATAAAGGCTGCTTGGGTTGCAGGGTCCAAGGAAAAAACTTCTTCTTGCACTCTTGCCTCGTAAGCGTCCACAGTGATGACTTTCTATTGTGCTTGATGCTGAAGTTGACCAATTGTTGGATCCCAGGATTTTATAAAAAATATTAGGTGATGGTAAATTGCACATCTGAGAAATTTTAGTGGTATACGTGTCTTGTTCAGTTTGGGGTTCGAATGTCCCTTGTATTCACAGTCACATTTTTGCATTCAAGAACAATTAAGTATCAGTTGAACTTTTTGTTGGAAATATTGGTCTGTAATATATTGTCGGTACTTATTTTAATCGAAAGAAGTAGAAACCCGAATCAATTTAACTCTAACCGTGTTATTAGTGTCTTGTTGCTTTTCTATATTGTCATAGGAAGGATTTGTATTAAGATATCTAAGTTTTTCTTCTTTGATTTCTTTCCTTTTGTCATTTTTCCTTGCCTTATTTTCACTGTTTGTTACGGTGCAGAACAGATCTGCCCAAGTATTAACAAGAAAAACAGCAGTGCTATGTACCGCGGAATTTATTATTACAAAACTATCACGAACAGTTTGAGCATCGGAGTTTTGATTAAGCGGAAATCATGGGTTGTAGTAAAACATAAAAAAGTACCACACTACAGTTACAATCCACCACTTTGATATTGTGTTTACGTGAGATTTAGTTTCTTGAGAAGTAGCATTTTCCAACAAAAGAAAAGCATGTTTGTCTTCTGTCAAAATAATAAAAACATGTTTGTGCTTTGTCTGGAAGAATTTTGGAAGATTTTCTGCGTAGTTCATTGATGCTCTTGGAAGAATGTTGAGCTTTACTGCTGATCTAGTTTGGTGCGAATCTGCAAATGTTTGTTTTTTTCTTAACATTGATTCACTGCATGAATCACGTGTTGGTAAGCACCCAATTGGCCTTAGTCTCATAGATACGGAAAATGATTTTTTGTAGTAAAAGTCGTATTTTTTTGTCCATTAAATGTTGGTGACGTTATAATACTAATTATTTTCATTCCTTCAAATAAAATACTAATTATTTTCATGTGCTTTCTTGAAAAAACGTTGTGCTTTTTTTTTGGTGCGTCACATTCACATGTTACGGCACTAAAACTAATAATTAGTTCGTTGTCTTATGTTTTTAAATTGGGTTGTGAATTACACTCAATCCATTAAAATGTAAGATATTTATTAGATTAAAGTTTAAACATTGATGGGTTATATATTCTTAGATATTAACATGTACTCCCTCCGGTCTCAAATGTAAGAAACTTTTCACTTTTTAGATTCATTCAATAAATGATGTATGTGGTCCTTATTATAGATCACATACATCATTTATTGAATGAACTTAAAAAGTGAAAAGTTTCTTACATTTGAGATCAGAGGGAGTATCTTACTACCAATATATATATATATATATACACACCAACAGATTAACATGTATCTTAACAAAGTGATTGCGCTCAATTAATGATTGAACTTTATCAAAGAACGAATCATTTGAGAAAATGACAGATTTTATAAAGTAGATTGCTAGAGCTCCTTTTCTTTAGGAACTGTAGGAGGGTTAGCTCAAACTTAAGTTTACTTCAATATACCAAATGTGTTTGGTTCTCTTCATAATCATGCCAATTTTTTTTGACCGAATAATCATGCCAACTTTTTTTCAACAAAAACTACATTTTGAAAATGCGAATGGCCTTGAGGTGGAGGTGAGTCCCTGAGTTTTCAAACATGTACTAGGGTATATGTTTTTTACATTTTGTTATCCATGAAAAAAAAAACATATTTTTTCAGAAGAATTAATGTGATCGATATTTGATATTAAACTAAGAGTTCCACATTCTCAGGCGTTTTGTAAAAATTCCAAGGGATCACTATGTATTTGTTTTGCAACTTATTTTCAAATTCTTAACTTCTGTCAATTTGCGCCAATCACTTTTTCATTTTTACTTGGTCAATGAAAAAGAAAGGGTCTTCCTTAGGACACTTGTTAAGGATTAAAAAATGTAAATAATTGATAACTTTTATGTAAAAAATGTTTTTTGATGTTTCAGTGTGTTGAATACACAAATCCTAAGATAAAATTTCCATTTTAAACTTCTTATCAGGTGCCCTAAGGACACTTGTTAGCATTTCCTTAAGGCTTTGTTTGCGAGTTTTGAGTGGAGGGGAAGGAAAGGCTTAGGAGGGGAGGGGAAGGGAAGGAAGGGAAGGGAGAAAGGAGGGAAAGTCTTCCCCTTGTTTGGGAGTTAAAGAAATCAACAAGGAAAGGAAATGGAAGGCTTATGTGATAATTTTACTATTTTACCATTTTTTTTTCTCTTAAAATCAATACACTGTGATATACTTTGTAATTTATCTTGTAAGTTATAATTGAAATTTTGAATAATTATGATGACAAAATTGTCAATTTGTATGTTTAACCCCCCAAAACCCCCCAATTTGGGGGAACTTTAAAATTGGACAAATGAAGCCCTTCAAAACCCCCCAAAACTTTTCCCTATTTTTTTAAAACTCCCAAACAAGGGTTTACCTTTCCATAAGCCTCTCATTCCCTTCCCCTCCCCTCCAAAACCCAACTCGCAAACAAAGCCTAAGACTTTGTTTGGAAGTTTGAAGGGGAGGGGAAGAGAGAGCTTGAAAAAGAAAAAGAAAAAAAAGTGGAAAGAATGAAGAGCTTTGGGAGGGAAGAGTTTTGAGGGGCTTAGTTTTCTTCATAATACAAAATCCCCGCAATTTTAAAAACTACAAAATTGTATTGGATGAGGTTTTCGAAAGTTTTGGGGGGTTTGGATATATTTTTCAAATTCAATATATATTGTAATAAGACTCGCAAAATGGAAAAGACATTAATCATAAGTATTCTTTTATTATTCACTAGAACAACACTCTTAAAAAATTGAAAGATTTTTCAATTTTTTCCTCTAATCTTATCCCTCCAAAGCCTTCCACTCCTTTCCTCTCCAAACTCCCAAACATTACTTGGGGTTTGAAATCCGGAACTGGTGTTTTCATGTCGCTGAAATTGCCAAGCTAACCAACATTGGGGGACAAAGATGTTTTTGATGCGCAAAGCACTTGAAATTCATGTTTTCAAGACGAATATGAAAGCCTCAAAATTCAACTCATTTAGTTTTATTTTTGATGAATCACAATCAGATCATACGAATAAAGATAATCGTAGACTTGCCATGGTAAACTATTTATCAAAGTTTTTAGTTGTAGAATTCATCATTTAACTTTTACAATTTCAAAAGCTGAATAACTTTTTTTAATTATTATAGAAAAAACAATAAATTGCTTTAAGCTACTAGTATTATATAGAAGTACAATTAAATTTAGGTTTAATTGTAATTTTGATATTTTAAAAAGAGGGATCAATTTTGTAAGCAAGTAAAAATAAGGTACCAAAACTGTAATTGATTTTAAATTTTATAATTTATCATCATTTGGCAGGGATGGTTGTGTGTGTCGGCTAAGATCGGGGCACTGGTGTGTTAGCTCTAAAGTTGGCCCTTAAATAGTTTTGGTGAGTTACATGTAGTTTTCCCCTACCAACCAGTTGGTCTTGTTTCAACCCCAATAGTTTCCGACAATGGTACACAAATTGCTTGGCTTACTGATCATGATGAAACATAATTGAAAGATGGTTAAAAAGAATAAAATAATGTTGCCAACATAATGTTTTTAAGAAAAATTTGAGGTTCAAAAATATCACATGACATAGAAGGCATCCCAACTATGTTAACACCTATAAAATTATAACTTGCACTTTGTAATATCTCGATAAATATTATATTATAATAGAAAGAGAGTATATATTATAGTGCACTGAGAGTATATATTATAGTGCACTAAGTGAATATAGAATACCGTCTCATTGAGATTATGGTTGGTATTATAGTGGGTATGCCAGAATCACGGTGGTCCATCGTGATTTTGCAGAAGCAATAAAGTATAGTTTTTGAAAAATTACAATGGATCATTGTGATTATGTCATACCCACTATGATACCAAATATAAAGAAATTTTACCCTATATTCCAACACATGTACTTTCATCCCTACAAATTTTTAAAATTCCAATTTTACCCCTTTTATTATTTAACCTTTTACACATAAATTTTTCACCCTCATTTTCAACATCTCCTAATTCAGTATGAGTTCACCCTCACCTGATATATTTCCAGATACGTATTTCCGTTTTTCTTTTCAAGTTTTCGAAAATATTTCGGATTACTCATATAGACTTTTCCAACAATAATTCAGAATACTCATAAGATAACTTTCCGAGTATTTACCGGAGATCACAACACTGCATTTCCGGTTCATGCCAATTACGTTACATTACCACATAATTTCAATGCCAATTATCGGATATTCTTATTCTAATTCTCATTGTTCTTCTGAGATCAGTTTGTCTTTCTTAATTGCCACTCTCAATTAGTTTTATGGCATATGTCATTATTCATTTCTGGAATTATATACGGCATATTTAAATTATATATGAAGTTTGTCTATTTTTCATTGTAATGAAAATGAACTTTGTCTACTTCAGAGAGCTTTTCGAAAAAATTGCCGTCATTTAAAAAAATTGCCGTAATTTAAAAAAAATAAGAACGCAAAAAAAAAAATATTGTGCCTGAACCGGAATTCTTCACCAAATGATTCCAGGAAGAATTAAGTGTTCCAAGCGTTTTCCGTATACCTACCGGATCGCTTTGCACATGGTTTCCGGAAATCAACCGGAACACTTGGGTTAACACGATTCCGGGAACACGACGACGTTTCACCGAATCGTTATTTCCGGAAAACGATTTTGTGATGGACTCCTAACCCACTAACCCATAAATCTATGAAAAACCTAACCGTGAAGGATTCCGGTAAACAATTAAGAAAAAACACAGAAAAGATGAAGACAACATAGGAATTGAGGCATACTGTTTGTTGGAAGCAAAAGCAGAAGACCGTTATTTTTTTCTAGAAAAAGGGTTGAACCCGTTGAAGTTGAACTGCAGGAACTGCCACGCGAAGAGTTTTGTGGAGGTGAAAAGTGAAAGGGTAATTTATTTTTGTTTTATATAAAGGGTAAATTTGGAAGTTTGTGTAAAATGTTGGGGTAAAGGTATAAAAGTAGGCGTGTGGGGTATAACTTCCCAAATATAAACTTAAGTGGTTGTTTGGTTTGACGATGGATGAAAAAATCTTGTGTCCCAATGATCATTTGTCGTGAATTTTAACTAAGGTTCAAATGGTAGCTTTGGTGAAACTTGCGGTGTTGTGGTATTTTACCACATAACAAGACATACTATAACAATCTTATCGAAAAAATCTTAAGGTTTCAAGATCTCAAGTTCGATTTTATCTGGTACTAATTCAGGTTGATCAATTTAGCCTTTTCAAAAACCTAATGAAATAAAATCACAGTTAAAGAAAAACGAGTGTAGTGCAATAAATCAAAAACAGCTAAAAATACGAAAGAAAACAAAATTGTTCTTCTTTTTGGTCGTAAAATTTATTTTGTAAAAGTGAGTTTAGGATGAAGAAATTTAAATGATTTTATTTTAAAAGTAAATTTGATGTAAAGTCTGTATAAATTTCCTAACTAACACAAATTATCACTTATGACCAATATGAAATTTAGAAACAAAGTCAACTTTGTTTGAGAGTAACCAAACATAAAATTTATAATTTATTTTAAAATCATATTTGGCCTTTTAAAAAAAAATATTAAATAAAATTATATTTATAACACTAGTTAAAATTAATTCTAATAATTGGTCAAAAGAATATGTACTTATTTTTGGTACGAACTAAATGACTTGGAAAATTTAAACTAGACACATACCTAGTCTATTATTCACAATTGTATTGATGTGATCTTTTATATAGTATACTCCTATCCTATATATTTTCAAGTCCTAACTCTAAACACTCTAGACCAAAAACTCCTTGATCAACTCCACATGCTGCCAGAGGTTAGGGACAAGTCTTGTAAGTTACGATCCTGCGAGTCAGCAAATAGAGACATGGTTGAATCTTCCTAGTTGTTACATTGACTTTTAATGCCCAAGTTCATTTGATTTATGAGCGCATTTGGCATAAACAAACATTTCAACTAAAACATGTTCTTTCTCAGAAGCAACATATGTAGTATTTTGTTATTTGATATTATAATATGACTGCAGTCAGTTTTGGCATTCTATAAGGATTAAGGCCCCATAAAATATTAGAAAACCACTAATATGAATTTCTCCAAAAGTGAAGGCAAATATATCCTTATACCGTGAGGGCTGATCCAAATCTTTGGCTATCTAGTATTGATATTTTAGATTGAAGGCAAGATTAGTGTCCGACATATCTAGATGTCCGATACTAACATGACATGGAGAAATATAATACATTTAATCACTTTCAATTTATCTAATTTTAACCTGTATCTATGAGTTGGTGTCTTAGTTGTTTGTGATTGTATTTTATAGGTCGTGACTTAGGTTTGAATTAAGAATTCTTCAAAAAAAAGGTTTGAATTAAGAAATTCTTTTGTTCGTAGGCTATTGATTGGAGTTGGATTGAAAATAATGTCCGAAGTTGGTGGTTGTGATGGAGGATGGTGACGCAACTTCTCGAGGAGAGTGATGTACTTGCAAATATTTCAATGTTGAATTCAATATTTGATTGAATATATAGTGGAAAGTTTATAAGAATTGATTGTGTACGTTTCTCTTAATGCATGTGTCTTTTATAAGTGGAGATTTAGAAAGAAAATTAGAGTGAGTTGCGGTCGTTGAGAGATTTTCAACGCAATCGATGGATCTCAATTTGATGGTGATCATGCAGTGATTGATTACCGAAAAAGGATACACATTGATACATTGGCGGAGCAACGTTTTAGCATATGCCCTTACATTGAAATCTATTAGGGATTAGAACTTGGCTCAGTGCATAAAAGCTATATATGAACTATATAGGAAATTCCCAGCTAAGTATAATGGTTCTCCACAGAGTATTGGGGCGTTTAAAACCGAATCAATTCAAATCGAAACTGCAAAAAACCACAGATGGTTCGGATGTATTCTAGCCATCTTTTTATTCACCCGCACAGTTGGTTAGGTTTGCGGGCTTTGTATCAACCGAACAAAACTGCACCAAACCGAACATAAGATAAACATTAATTAAACTTATGTCACACAATCCAATACTCATAGAAACTCAATGCGAACCTTTATAGAATGTATATGTGTGCTTTAATACATTTAATCACATATATTTTTCTCTTGTTAAGTTTCTTCTTTGCTTTTTATTTTAAAAAAAAGAGTATATATGTGCTTTAATTTGCTTCAATGAGATATGTTATGTTAGATATATCTTAAATCAAAGAAACTCAACGAGAACTTATAAAGAATGATAAAAACTTTGTCTTTTGCATTTCTTACAAGAGAATATTACTTATAGGACCATGTTTTTAATTTAGTCCATGTTGTTAAGAACATTGTTATGAAATTGTAATGATAGATTAAATTTTAGTCTTTTGCATTTCTTGTAAGAGAAGGTTGTTTTTTGGACCATGTTTTTAATTTGGTCTATGTTGTTGAGAACATTGTTGGATGAAAATAAAATTGTAATGATGAATTGAATTTAAAACATTCTTGAAAATAAGTTGTTTTTAACTTGATTTTGATGTTGGAAACAAAAAATTGTAATGTCTCACAAAAAATTGTAACAAATGAACCAACCTAAACTGCATTTGTTTGGTTTGATTTGATTTTTATTTAAAAGGTAACTGAACCAAACTACGTGTTTTTTAATCTTACAATTATGATAATTTTTAACTTCAAAACCGATTCAATGCGCATCGCCAACAACCCATCAGAGTATACTCCTTTTTGTAAATATTTTCATCGGAAAAAAAGGTAGAGTATATCCAACGGCCAGAGAGCAAGTTTTTGAAGCTGATGAGTAGGACCATGATTTGATATTCTTAAACCAACGTGTAATGAAAATGGAATTGGCTAAAATCAATCAATCATCCAACCCACCCACTTAAGCCACCATAACCCAATTTCCCCCCACATGGCTTCTTTTTATTCCACATGTTAGGATAATGAAATATGAAATGGTAGATGACAGCATGCCTACTTGGAATTCTCCTCCAAAAGCAAGAATTCTTTTATTTTTTTGAAATAAATTAAAGCATGAAAATAGATAAAAAGGAGTGGGAATTGATGAGCATGAGAAATTTATTGGTGGAAGAAGTCAACCAATGGGAGATCAAATTAAAAGACAATAGAATAAAACACAATCTAATGATTTTTCTAAATTGTCCCAAAAGCTAACAGATTGTAGGCCCAACTAGAACAACTGTCCAACATTTATTTGTAGAATAATACTATAGTTGATGACTTGATTCACCTGAAAAATATAATTTGTATAAAATATAGGCTTTGCCTGCTCTATGAAGATATGCCAAGATCTTATGGAAGACTATTATTAGTATATATGCTTACATCATTTCCCACTTCTTATATTCCATCATTTAGTTTCTTCTACTATTTTTTTTAATTCTTTTTTTCCCCATTACAAGAGCATTCATAAAACATGATAAACGATCAAATAATACAATTGAAAATCTTTAGACCTTTAAATAAATTGTTAGAAGTTAAATTTTTAACTTTTACATATGGAAAAACTTTGTTGGAATGAAAGAATTCATCTTGTATATCCAAAAAAAAAATCGACAAAGATTAAATAGTCACCTTTAAATAGTTTGGATACTTTGCATCTATAACAATGTTATAGAAAAACATGGTCAAAAAATACATATTAAGGTTGTTTTTTAATGTGATTGTAGATGGTGGGAAAGATTATAAAAAGAAACTATATTTAGTGCTGAATAATCAAATTTGTACAGATGTTAAGCATTTTATAAATAACTTCAATTGAATAACTCTAGTAGATGGGACTTAGCTATAGCTTAGCACCCATTATAGCAATATTAATTTGGCGAACTTTTCCTTAATATATAAATGATAAGCTTAGGTAGAGGACAATACATTAAGGCATAAAGTCATTGGCTGGTCACTAAAATAATGTTAGATATGCAAATTTTAGTACAATAGTAGATACGTTATAAAGTTAGTGCATCTTTCCTTCGAGATGATCACATCTTTTTTTCCTTTGACTTTTTGTAGCTACAGTTAGTTAAATTACTTTAATCATGTCTTAAGCAAGGAATATATATTACTTTGTTAATATAAAAGAAATCCAAGTGGAACTATATAAATATTATTAAGTGCTTATAGACCCTCTAATTAATTATACTTTTAATAAATTAATCAATGTTACACAATAGTCGACATTTTGACCATTTCACACAAGAAAAAAAAAGATGAAATATATATATAAGTGCGCGCGTGAAAGATAAAAGAATATTAAGGTGGAAAATATTGAATTTGGAGTGGAGCATATATAGTATTAATTAGAGCATAAAGTTGAAAGAAAAAAATATAACTATAATATCATCTTGAAAATTAAAAATGACAGTCATATTTTGATATAAAAAATAAAAAAAAATTACAAATAGCTCAACTATTCTAGGATGAGGAGTGCAATGAATCTCCTATATATGAGAACCTTGAGGTGTATACTATAACAATTAAAATGCTAAATAGTCTTTTTTAAATAAGAAACATTGCATGTAAGACTGCTTCCATTTTATCCCATTTTTCTTTTAAAGCTTGTATTATAATATATATTTATTGACCTTAGCTTCTCTTATGCTGTCCAATGTGACATAAAACTATAGTATTAATATTTTTTAATAAAAGTACTGTGCATGTTTGAACCTAAGAGCTTATACTATAAAAGGAAGATATGCATAACAACTAATCAATGCAATTCTACCTCAAAAATATATTTCTTTCATTTATCTAAGAGAAAATCATGGAAAAGGAAATGTGTGATATTTCTGTTGAGAAGAGGCTTAGGCTATTTGGTTTTGAGCTAAATCCAACAAAGAATAATAATGAAGGACTTGTCAAAGAGTCTAATGAAGGAGATGAAAGTGTGAATTCCTCTAACTCAATTTCATCTGGAGGAGAGAAAATTGTCCAAGAAAAAAATTCATCTAAAGACCAAGATGAGAGAAAATTTGAGTGTCAATATTGTTTCAAAGAATTTGCAAACTCCCAAGCATTAGGAGGCCATCAAAATGCACACAAGAAAGAAAGATTGAAGAAAAAAAGATTGCAACTTCAAGCTAGGAAAGCTAGCATAAACTATTACTTACAACCTTTTCAAAAAAATTATCATGGTTTTTCTTACCATGGTTCTGATACTCATTGGTTTTATGACCCTTCTTCTTATAATTCTGAATTCTCTTTGAGTGAAGAATCTCAAATTAGTTTCAAGTCAAAAAATGTTCATGATACCAATTCTAGTTGGTATTCTCTTCCTTCTCATGTTTCTCCTTCCCAACAAGATACTTGCATGTTTACTTTCTCCAATGATGATAAGCCTTTCATTTTGGACCCTTCTTCAAACCAAAGTCATAGTAAAGCTTTAGATCTTCAACTAGGTCTCAATTTACAGTCAAATACAGAAGAAGCTCTTTGAAAAGGTCATAGTTTGGTATAGGATCCAAAGTAATAGATTCCTTGTTTTCCTTGAAATTGTTTGATTATGATCAATTCTCAAACATCAAGGAAATGGAAATTAGAAAAAATATTCACTATTCATTTGAGTTGGCTTGTCATGACTTTGCCCCTACTGACCAATGATTGTTCAGACATTAATATATACAATTCTTATGGTGTATTGATTTTATGGTATAGCTATTGGCAATTATATACAATGTTAATTTTACATTCATATAACATTTACAATTTGTCTCCTTTATTCTTTCTGTCACATACAAATTTATCTTCACAACATACTGTATATAGAAACTTGGGAGAGTGGTCTTGATGCTACGATCTATGAATATTCATTCCTTATTTCATTGAGTTTCTTAAAAAAAAATCTATATAAACTAACACAGATAGAAATTGTAAACTCACCAATGATTTGATTAGATAAAGTAACACATAGGCTGTTCAAAATTAATTCTAGTTGATATGTCACATGTCAAGGGTGTGAAACAAATTTAACTTCAAAGAGAAACTAAATAAAAAGAGAAAATAGATGGCTGTCAAATTCTGAAAACAAGTATATTTCAAGATGGAACATGGTGATAAAAATGGGATATAAAATTTGGTTTCTCCATTACATGAGTAGTTAGATTAGGAAGGATGATAACAGAGACTATTGTGATAATAATGATTTTTTTTTAAAAAAATTTGGTATGTCCTATAGTCACTACTAGAAAAAGCAAAATTAGCGAGGGAAATTAGTGACGGAAAAAATGAAATTTCTCACAAATTTCTTAGTCGCAAAATTTTGTGACGGAATTAGAGAGGGATTTCACGTTTTCCCTCAATAAATATCCCTCACTAATTTTTGTTTTTTTAGCCGTGAGTATCATTTCACTTGATAAATAATTTTCCCATGTGTAATTTCTTGTCTAAGAATACAAGTTAACCAATGAGTACCTATCAAAAATAAATAAAAACTAACTGTCTAAAATTGATATTTATTCAATCAGTTAGGGCATAATTTGTGTGTCTATACCTCTTGTTGCAAACCATTGGAATTAGCTTACATTCTGGTGATAAAGGTAACTAATGATGTTGCACATCAAATTAATTTGGATAAGTATACCAAACTTCAAATGTCTCAAGCATTACAACTTTGGAAAGTACGTAACTACCATTAAATTGCTTTTCTGAACATGAAAAATCATCATTATATATCTAACTTTAATTCAATCTCTTATTGAATTTTCACTAACTACATTAGTATACTCAAGTCTAATTAGGAAGTGACATCTTTTATTTTGATCAACATGGTGTGACGCAGATAATTAGCAAGTCTTTTAAGAACATCTGTCAAAAGATATCATCTCTTAAATAAATTAATTTCAATGTCTTGAGTAATTAATTAGTTCATGGCTTTCAGCCAGAAAAACTCTTGAATTCATCTAATTTTGAGGTATAACTTGGTTAGCATGCTGACGAATATATGAATGTATGATATATAGAATGTTTTGTATATAATGTACTTAAGAGTTTGATTTTGTAATCAAAATGGATTGTAAAATTTTAGTTAGTATAATTTAATAATATTTTTTCTCTCCTCAATTTATTTTTTAAAAAAAGTATGTAATAAGAGTTGCAATCCTTCTAAAAAACACATGTGGTCATAAGCTTCACCACCATAAGAATTTCAATAGGGGATTAATCCTACTCTTTTACATTGTCACTATTCATTGACATTATGAAATACATAGGATAAGAAATAAAAAATAAATTTTACTGTTAATTTGACTTTACTGTTTTTGATAGGCTCAAAAGCATCATTTTCTTTTTGTCATAGTGCTTATCCTATTTAACCTAAATATTGGTTTTCCTTTTTGCTTACCATATCTTCATTTTTAATGTCCTAATATTTTAATGCATCTTCCTCCTTCCCATTCATCATCAATTAACAATTACATTACAAGCAATTAACAATTACAAGCAAACACCATATAATACTAAGCATTTAAATATCTATTTAATTGTTTTGTGTTAAAAAAATGGGTGTGCTTTGTCTTATTTCTCATATTAATTGATATTAAAACGAAGATTTTACTATTGATTCGTTGCATCATGGTATATAGGTGGAACTAATGCCTTATTTTGGGGTTCCATATGCTACTAGAAGAAGAAACCTAGTCTAAGCTTTTACCATTGAAATTGATTTGATTATTTGCTTCAAATGAAATTTTGGAAACATTCATGCATGTTGGTTACATGATAAACCTAACCCTATACTAGATCCTTAATTTAATTAATCAGTATTTTATTAACCATTAAGACGCTGTCCAAACACTATCTAAAATATTTTTTAAAATTTTAATAAAATATATTACACGAACATAGGATCAAAAGAAAAATATTTCACACGTATATATTTTTATTGTCAAACACTAGAAGACAAAATAGAGCTCTCAATGTTTTCATTATTTTTAAATAACCAGCCGCCAGACACATGCCTTGAACGGCCATTCTTGATATTTTATTAGCTTTTAAGATTAATTCAAGTGAATTTTAAATGAAGAGCTTGGAAACTGGAAAAGAAAAAATAAAAGTCAATTATTTGCGTCTTTTCTAATAATATTTGAATATTGATACATAGTGGATAGTAAAGTTTTCCTTTATTGGGTCAGTACCGGATAATTGAATTAATTTATATATAGAAAAAATTAGTTCATGGTATACATATTAACATATATTGAAAAGCAGCATACTCTTGGATGCGGTTGATGCTGGTTGAACCTAAATCATATGTAAATTTCATCATAAATTCTCAATGAGCATATGAAATTATTTATTTCCTTCAAAAGTTGATTTAGGTCCAATTAGAAATTATTTATTTCTAATTGCACACAATAGAAATCTTCCAAAAAATTATCTATTAGCATATTCATTCAACAACTTTTGTATGCGGCTTTTTCTTCCTTAAAAAAAAAAAAAACTTTTGTATGCGGCTAAATGTACCACCTTGACTCATTAATGTTTCTAGAGGAAAGTAAATATAAATCTATGCACATTCTTATGTTTTTTTTGTCAAGTAGTCCAACTGCAAAGAATAAATGGAGCGTCTGAGGTTCAAACATTCTCTTATGTTATTTCCTATTTAGTCAAAAGATAAAGATTAAATGGAGTTAAATAATAATTTACAAAATAAATTAGAAGTATAATAGTATAATAACTAATAAACTAATAGGAAAAAAGTGAGCATTTTTTAGGATTGTTTTTATGTTTTTTATTAGTCTGAATGTTTTTTTTTTATGTGTAGCTATTTTTTGATGTTATTAGTTAAAATTTGTAGTGGAGGCACTTGTATTGTGTTTTGAATATATAGTTATCAAAAACAAATCGATTAAAGTAGTAAGTGATTTTGATCTTTTTAGTAAGGGATCACTGATTTAATCTCAAACTTTTGTGTATGAAAAAAATTCGATTGAGAGATGAAAATCTATTAGGTGAACCCAACAAATTATCTTATGGAGATTGGTCAATGTTAAACCGTAGTAAAAACTTAAAATATGTAAAATTGTAACAAAAAAAGTGAGTAATAAATAAAAAAAATTATCTTGTGTAGTATTTTTTAGGGATTATCTTGTGCAATGTTTGAGACACATCAAACAAACTTATTTAATCAAGTAATTGGACTCAAGTGGTTAATGAACTTCATCAAAGACGAATTGTTCTAGAGAACCTAAATTCGATTCCTGAATTGAACAATTTTTTATCACATTTTACTTACCTTCTGGTCAAGATATATTACCATAACTAATTTTCATAAGAATCAGAAGGTTAACACAAAAAACAAAAACTATTTATTATGGTTTTTATTTATGTGATATATTTCTACATGATTTATATAACTCAAATTATGCTTGGACTGAATTATTCTGGTAGCTAAGATTATAATTAGGGCCCAACAAGGTGGGTTCAAGTGGTTAGCAAGAATTCTGCTCTTTACTCAAATGGATTTGCTCATTCCCAAAGTAAAGGTCCAAAATACCCCTACGCATGTTAACTCACGCTAGTATAAATGGCAACATATGTTAACTCACGTTGCGTGACTTAACATGCGCTAGTGAAAATTTCAGCAAGATGCAGTGTGAGTTAACTCACGTTGTCCTTTGTACTAGCGTGAGTTAACTCACATTCATAGCAGACAACAGAATATGCATTAAATGCAACCAGTTACTGAACAGACTTAGAAAAAGTCTAGAATGACCCGTAATCACGCCACATTCATAACTTAACCGAATTACGCCAGTTTAACAAGATTATCGGATAGTTCGACATAATCGAACAAAATTACACAAAAACATCGTTTTTCTCACAATCACGTAATCACACAATGATCCAAACGGTCCAAATTTCACAAATTCTCCGGTAATGACCCGTAATCACTTAAACACACTTAATTACACGTAAATGATCCAAAAACTAATTCATTTCATATATTTATATAATATATAATATTAATTACATATTGGCCATAAATATCCAAATTACACAATCGGCCACCAAAAAATATGTCGGGGTGTAATACCACCAAAACATAGGACGAACACCGACCGACCCAAAAGTGTCATAACTAACTAGACTAGTGATAGTGCATAATCTTCATTTTCATCCATGACTTCGATCTCTTGCTTAGACATGAGGTCATCGAAGGCGGCTTGTCTATCCAAAAACTCAAAAAGCCATTGCTCCGCCTCACCAATCTTGTGAGTCATCCACTCCTTACAAGGAGGTGGTAGTGGACAATTTTCTTTCAACTTCACATGAAGAAAGTGGTCCGGAATTAAGCAAAGACACATTATGTTGGAATGTGGCTTAAGTGGTGGAGCACTCCGGATTGGAAAATATGTCTCACATGAACCACCCATTTCGGGCAAAGTCAATAGAACAACCGCTCTATTGTAGCAACTAGCAATGATGTGACCCATATCCGGAGTGGTCAACCACTTCTCTGGAGGCGCAATACCACTTTTACTTGTTGGAGGGTGTAAACCATCGAAGATAAGTTTGTAACGCCTCTCGGTAGCATATATCGGCAAGTAGTCATTCTTGTGATTTTTCAACTCATTAATAAGTGCATGACGAATCAAAACATGATCTTCCTCATTCAATCCCATGTGCCTAGCTACGACCCGGAAACCACAATTACCATCCCCTCTAACATTCACAATGTCTTCAACGTAAGGTCTCATGAGATGTGGAATTTGTGAAATGTATGGTATTTGCAAATAAGGTTTTGGTTTTGAAGTAGGAGTCGAAGCTTGTGAGCGGGAGCAAGTGCCAAGACGTGAACCTTTACTCTTTGGAACATTACTTTTGCCATGTGAGCATTGACTATCGGGATTTTGAGCATCAATAGTCACCCACCTAGAGGGGATTCGACCCGTGGACCTCATTTTCGGTGTAGACTTCACCCTTTTAGGTGCTCCCTTGGTGGCCACTTTTTTCGGAGGTGGCTTTAACATTGTCTCCTCTAAAAATCCTAGTTCACGCAACTTGTATTTGATGAAGAGTTTCATCTTGTAAGGGGCCCTCTTGATACGTTCTTGAATGGCATCCCATTCCTCCGTAACGGAAAAATGTGCATCAACCTCTTGTGCAATTACACTTCACATTCGCCAATGAGGGTGTATTTCATCCAAAAGAATAGGCAATTTTTTCTTTCTCTTCTCGGCAAGAATACAAGCACAAGGTAGCCCGAACATTTCCATTTGCACACAACCACAATCTTCTTTAGCAAAGCTGAATCTCCTAGAGCGTTCAAATTCTACATTGATGAAACCCAAAGCGGCCTTAGAGACATATCCCTCCAACTCCGAGAACAATTTGTTTTTTTTGTATTTGTGTACCATGACGGTTATGCTCTTCCCAAAACTCCCTTGTATCTCACCAAATTGGTTATTCAACATTTTGTCAATTTCATCCCAACATGATGTCAAATCTCTCACACTACTTCTTAAGTATCTTTTCAATTGTGCATGAGCCGATTCAACAATGTTGGTGGTTCTACACACTAGATGCAAGTATTTATTTGTCCATGCCCTCACAAAATGTTTCTTAAGGGGCAAAACGGTTTCCTCAACATATTTAACAAACAATGTAAACGGTCCGCATACCTCATCTTTGAATGTCAACCATGCAATTGCAAATGAATCCTCCGAAGGAGAGTTAACCACATCTCTCCAAGCCCTCACTATTTTCTTAACAAGCTCACAGTGCTTGTCATCATCCGCTTCCTTCGCATCTTTGTCAACAACTTTTGCTTTTGAAGGCTAGGAATTGACTCTACAATCCGTGACGCACCTAGATTTGACATTCTTCACAATATGAAAATAGAAAAGTACATGGTCCATTTTAGGGAGAACATCGGCAACGGCTTTCATCAAAGCGGGGTCCCTATCGGTGACAATCACCTTAGGCATGTTGCGTTTTGAGGTCAAAAGACCAACCAACATCTCAAGTGTCCAAATGAATTTATTCTCTCTTTCAAAGGAAAGAAAGGCAAACGCAACCGAATAGGTCATTTTGGAAGAGGTGACACCAACAATCTCAAATAAAGGCATTCGGTAGCTATTGGTTTTGTAGATGGAGTCCATGACCAAAACGGTGGGAAAAGTGTTCAGCATATCAATTGAATCCGGATGAGCAAAGAATAAATCTTCAAGAGTGGTTTCTTCGCTATTTGCTCTTGTGAAATAGACATATTGATGCTTCTCCAACTTTGTAATCAAGTATTGCAACTCTGTCTTGTCCTCTCTTTGCCCCTTGCGCTATCTAGTTCGCGCATTATACACTTGCTTGATGAGTGTCAAACTTTCTTTGTTTTTTTCCTTCAAATATGTGAGAATATTCCTAGGCTTTGCCAAGATCTTTGTCATGTCGATAACTCTTTGCTTCTCCTCCGTTTTTAGTCGACCCGCAAGAAGGTGGCCGAATAACTTTGGCGCCAAGAAATGGTTGTGAATTCCACAAAGCATTGCAATCCACCAATCTTGAGTTTTTTTTATCAAAGAAGCATTTCAACCTAAACGGACAATTACATTTTCTTGTGCATGTGCCTTCAAGCTTCGGTTTCTTCCTCGTTTTAGGTGGTTTTTATTCACCACTCCTCTCACATTGTATCGTCATGTATGGCGTTATTGTGCTAGATTTATCTATAGAAATAGTAAATTTGGCCCTAGCCGCTTGTCGACGAACCCAACCAAGTAATTCTTCTCTATCTTTCCATCTTTCAATTGTTGTTAAAAATGACCCGGTGTTTGCTTCAATAACACGAACACCGGTAGGTACCGGTTTACGATTTTCTTCAAAGTTACCGGTGGGTACCAGTTTTGATTGGTTGTTCACAATGTGAGCTTCAACTTGAAAAGGAATTTTCACTTTAAACTTCACATCATTGGTTGGTTTGCCTTCGCCGGAAGCTTTGTTTTTGCCCAATTTCGGCTCAACGCCATCCTCCGCCATATTTTCAACCATGCCATTCAATGTCTACTCAATAATAAAAAACCAAGAAAAAATAAATAAATAACTTGTGCCGCAAGCAAAGCAAGTAAAAAAAGTGGTGCAAAATTTCAAAATCTGGGCATCACAGTAGCATGAGTTAACACACGCTAGTGTTAACCTTCTGCGTGAGTTAACTCACGCTCAGCCCTATCACCTACTGGGAAAAAATGACGTAAGTTGCAGAAAAATCAAGAAAAAAGGATGAGTTTTGACGGTACATTACCTGTTCTTTGATGCTTGATGAACGTAGAAACTTGCTTCCTGACGATTTGCAATGATTTGGAACGAAGATTTTGACCCAAAAATTCGCACTTTTTGGGTTTTTGGAGGTGGAGGGAAAGAAAAAATGGAGTTTTGTGGTTGCTTGCTGGGTTTTGAACGAAAATAGTACCCAGCGTGAGTTAACTCACGTCGCGTGACTTAACTCACGTAGCGCATGTTAACTTACGCAAGGGCAATTCAGACATTTACTTTGGGAATGAGCATAACCATTTGGGTAAAGAGCAGAATTCTAGTCCATTTATTTATGAAGTATTTTTCTTATTGATATTTACACATATCTTTGATATTTGAACAACTTTTTGGTCATCTATCTATGTAGGAAATCATATGGAGTTGTAGTCTAAAGTTGAATGAGGTCATGATAGGAACAAAGGGTATATTCTAAAGCAGTGTGCCCTCCATCTATAGGAACCGTTAGATTTAGATATAAAAACGGTTATAGGAATTACTCTCTTTAAATTTGGGCCATACATTTGTAAAATCACACTCCAGCTGTATAGGACCCAAACAAATCATTGCTTACCGTTATATGATGTTTTTTTTTTTTCTTTTCAAATAGTCTAGTGGTTAGAATTTACATTTTTTAAAGTGAATAAGTGGGGTGTTCGAGGTTCGAATCCCCAACTGAACTATGCTCACGGGGACATATGGTATTTTAATTACATGGTTCTATTATATATTATTCACATGATGTGTTAGAAAATGCAAAACATAGTGGTACCATAAATATTGCTCTATCTCTTTTTGTTACCCAATTTGACATGCACACAATGACATACACGTGGAATGGTGTCAAGTACAAAGATGAAACCTTCCCTAAGTAACTCCATCACCCTAACCTAAATAATGCCTTTATACCATCCCTTCTCTATGCAATATTGCATATGCATGCTAGCTAGGTTTGCTACTTTTCACATGATTTCATTTTCCCGTAAACTAGATAGATACATATATAGTTATAGATCATGCATTGTTTTCAGTAGTAACTAACTTCTGTGATAAAACCTGACTACTGTTACCATAACTCTGTATTCAACCTCCCCTGAGTAGCACCATCCTATATACGCCAATTATTTTCCAAAGAGAGTGTGTACTTAGCAAATTGGATAATGTATGATTAATATGATATCATTATTCAAGTTTTTATGATATTAGTAATTAATTGCATGCTATAATTGGCATCATATCAATCTAGAGTCTAGACTAGACAAAGTTACAAAATAAGTAATTAGGTTCGCAAAATTCAACTACCTAACTGACTTGAATTGAGTTATAATTGATTTAGATTAACAAATATTTTTTCCGCACTTAATAAAACTGGTAAATCCAATTGTATCATAAGTGTATATATTAGTCTTTAAATTTAATACCAAGCTCCAAAATTAAAAAGTATATAACAAAATAGGCATCATAAGTAGATAATACCTGTCCTGGATGGTGCCATTGAAGAAGTTAACAATCTCTGGGAATATGGAAATATTTCCTGCTGCATTTTGGACTACATGTTCATCATTCCCTATAATTCCACATGTGAACCCAAATAATTACTAACTCTTCTCTTTTCTTTTTACCTCAAATTATTTTTACCCTAAAAAAAAGTCATAGTTAGGTCTCTAAACTCAATCCGCGTAAGAGTTTAAGATACTCTGAAGGCTCAGATCATTTGAATATACTATAAACCAAATCTTTAAGTTGACAACAGAGTGACAAATTTTTCATTGGAAGAATTATAAAATGACTATCTCTAAAAAGAAAACTAAACTTTAATGTTTGGAGTCACCAACGTAAAACATAATTTAATTCTACGAGAATATCAAATTTTTCACAAAATTAAATTACCGTACTCCCAAAATTAAACTCTAATTTTCTTATTGGAGATAGTCATTTTACTAATTCTCCCAATACCAACATGATATTGTAGGCATATACAATTTGTATTCTTTAACAAGAGATTCAAAAAAATTATCTAATTCAAATCTAAAATATAAAAACTTGTCGGATTTCATCATAGCATACGTCATTTAAAATTACTGTTGATCATGGCATGACTCAAAAGATCAAATTGCATTCCTAATTTAGGAATGTTCCACATGCTAGAAGCTAGTATCATCATCATATTATAAATATATAAAAAAAATAAATACAATGATTATCTTCATTTCACCCCTATATATATGTTTATATAACATTCAAGTTTTAATTATCTATTAGCCTCTTAAGTCCCTAGCTACTCTGCATCACCAAATTTCTTCACAAAACAATGTCTTCCAATCTTCCTCGTGTTTTAATCGTTTCTAGACGGACCCTTCGTAAGAACAAGTTTGTCGATTTCGTCGGTAAGTTAGTTTAATTCATTTCAGGATGTTCAAAATATAGAATTATGTGTACAATTTTTGAAAAGTTTAATTAATTTCCCTAGCAACATTTATATATGTTGTTAATTATGTTACTAAATCTTATTTTATTTTTTCAGGTGAATATCACCTTGATCTTATAGTAGCATATGGTGGAGTACCTGTGATTGTACCACGTGTTTCAGGTATACACATGTTGTTAAAGAGCTTTGAACCAATTCATGGTGTTCTTCTATGTGAAGGAGAAGACATAGATCCTTCATGGTACGAACAAGATCACACAACATGTCCTCTTTCACATGTAGAGTTGGAAGAAATCCGAAAGCTTCATTCGAGTGACACAAACATTGACAAAGAAAAAGATTCAATTGAATTAAGCTTAGCAAAGCTTTGTCTTGAAAGAAACATTCCTTACTTAGGAATTTGTAGAGGTTCACAAGTCCTTAATGTTGCATGTGGAGGTACCCTTTATAGGGACGTATCAAAAGAGCTTTCAAAAAATAGCCAGAGTGGTAATTATGTGAGGCATATAAACTATGATGATTATGATGGTCATAGACATGTTATTAAGGTTGTTAAAAACACACCTTTGTTTGATTGGTTTAAGGATTCATTGGAAAATGAGGGAATGGATGAGATTTTGGTTAATAGCTATCATCATCAAGGGGTTAAGAGATTGGCACAACGTTTTGTTCCAATGGCTTTTGCAAATGATGGTTTAATTGAAGGGTTTTATGACCCTTATGCTTATAATCCAGAAGAGGGTAAGTTTATTATGGGTTTGCAATTTCACCCTGAGCGTATGAGAAAACCTAATTCAGATGATTTTGATTACCCTGGATGCCCATATGTCTACAAGGTTTGCATTTTGCAATATTAATTAATTGTTACTTTCAAATTTTAACTTTTAGCTATATATAGTATTATTGGAATTTAGCTTGTCACAATTGATATTCCCCGACATCTGAGAGCAGTTGGTATGTAGGCGGTCATTGGATCTAGATTAGACAGCTCAAATTTCAATGTTAAAATCTAAACTTTTCAATTTTGATCAGCAATTATTGACGTGTCAACCTAAATGTAGGAGATTGCCGTCCGCAGACAATCCAAATTCTTATTATTGATTTGAAGCATGTCTATGGTTGTAATTGCAGATGTATTATAATTTTTTTTTTAGGTCTCAAAGCAACTGCAATTTAGAACCTTGCTTATTATTAACATAGTGTTATACATACATAGTACATTGGACCTTATTGAGATAAAATTTTGAAATTTGATTTTGTGAAAATTAAATGTGTAGGAGTTTGTGAAGGCAGTGATTGCTTATCAGAAAAGGCTGAATACTTTGACATCAGTGCCAAAACCTATGAAACTAAACAAGGAAATCAAGAACAAAAGGAGGATTATAATGCGTAGCTTTTCGGTTGCAAAAAACCTATACTCCACCGGCCGTGGGAAATGTTCTTCTAAAGAGTGGGAGCTTGAAGCAGGAGCCGAATTTTTGCAGGTAACAAATTATACACAATTGTTAAGAGTTTTAATCACAATCGCGGAAATAGTCGCATTAACGATCTTTGACATTAAAAAGAAGGACAAACTTAGGTACAATTCCTTAGGTGTTTTTCGTATGGTTCTTAACTAAAAATACAACTTTTTGGGAGATAACAAACTTTGAGGGAATTATGGATTTAAGGAAATCATGGTGAATTTAGTTAAAAACCATATGAAAAGCACCTAAAGAATTGTACCTAAGTTTTTTCCTAAAGAGAATTGCAAGTTGATATAATCTCAATTTCGGTTGTAGAATTATAAAAATTGACGATGTTGCAAATCGGTTATTTAATTTGGACCTTGATTAATTATCTAATTGCTCAGCAATTTAGAAAGTATTATGATAGACGGAAATACAAGGATGATTTGGTGGCTAGGGTGAATGAGTTAGAGAGTGAAGTGATAAGGAGATCAAAGATCCGATTCATATGGTAAACAAAAATATTGTGATGGACATGAGGTTTAGAGTTTTACACGACATATTTTGATTTTGCACAATTTTATGATATTTTTTTTGATTTTGCACAATCAATCTATATATAGAAATTAATGTGGCGTATATATAACTTCATTTGTTTCAATTTACACATGCAGTCAAACACGGCTTTAAGTGTTCAACAAGAGAATCGGTTAAAGCAAATTGGAGCAACTGTTAGGAATGCAGGGTCATATATGAAGCAAAGTGAAAAAATGACAAAAAATGTAATGGGGAAAATGTCGGTGGAGCAATTATCTGACCTACTTTCTTTCTACCACACAATGGGGCAGATTTGTTCTCAAGTATTAGAAAGAAAGTTACATGATGTTGTCAATGACTTTAATTAATTATTAGCTCATGCAACAATTTGTGTTTCATATGTAATGGCCTAATGGGACTCACATGAATCTTGGTGGTATGGTAGCTAGTTGCCTAGGTGTGTTTGGATTTCCTTGTAGTACATATATGTTTTCAAATTTTTTCCTTTTCTCATGTACTTTCCCCCTTCCTAATGAAATTATTTCTTAATCTTCTCATAAGGTGACTTTTCTTTTAGAAAGAAAATTTAAAGGAGAAAGATCAAACTCACAATTTATAATGGGGAGGGGAAATATAGAAAAAGTTATAATCTATATTTTTTTTTTCAGTCTTTATTCTTCACTCTACATAATTTTAATGGAGAATATATCAATCAAGTTACATATTATGAGTATTATTCTCTTCCCTAAATTGCTTTGCTTCTATAACAACTTCAGGATTCCAAAGATAGTATTCTTCAGAATCCCCCTTTATCTTACATGGTCCTGATTATCCTTATCTCGTGTTTCAACATAAATGTCAAAGTAATGAAATTCATTAATCCATGAAAATTCACAAAAGTATAAGGTATTTTGTAAAAGAGCATTGCTATTTATCTAGAGAGTTTTTATCAAGAATTTATCAAGAAAAGGTCTCAACCAATTAAATTTGTTATTTAGCGGAAATCATGGGAGGTAATGATATGTAATTAAGGAAAAGTATTAGTAAATACACTGTCTTAAAATTTTCTTGATGAATTTTGTCACTGTATCTATCATTTCCCTTTGTAAAGAGCAAAAAGGGCTTAGGCTTAAAACTAAAGGAGTAAGTTTCTCCAAAATTTAGTTTTTGAAAACCAATATCATGCTTTTTATCTTTGCAGTGAACACCAAGCTGAAGATCAGTTATGTTGTTAGTAATATAAACAGTTACTCTGTGCTTTATGATCCCATGAGTGCTTTGACCATCCTTTAACTGCAAAGCCACAAGAATAGTTAGTAACATAGAAATCGATGTCATAGTTTTGGTGGTTGAAGTCATCATATATATTTGCACATTAGATTAATTGATACATGTTGAAACATCCAATCTATTTATATGTATTATATATAGGGGTTAAAATAATATATATCATAAAGGGAAAATTAAATGCTTTCCCTTCATGATATATTATTTTATTTCTAATGTTGCTTTGCCTAGCAAATTTAGTGCATACTAAACCTCATACAAAAAATATGATTGAATCACTTGTTGAAATATTCATGTCTTTAGATGTTTAAAGTTGACGTCAAAGTTATTGATTAATTTTATTATAGGTTGAAGTTGATCTTGACATAAAAATCATGAAAAAAAACACGATGAAAACTTAATCTATGTAGAAATTACTTCAGCTAGAAACTAAGGTAGGCTACTTTAGCTAGCTAATAATTTTATTATCAATATATCATCTAATGAATTGTTGTTATATAATATTACACAAATAATATGTTTTTAAGTTCATTATATGAAATGACAAATTATCATGCATCTATATGTAACACTTTCTTACACTATCAATCCATCCAAATCAAATTCTTTGAGTAAGGCATCAAAACATTACAAATTAAACAAGAGGAATCAAGTTACAACAAGAGTAACTCTTTTTTTTTACAACAACAAGAGTAACTCTAAAATGCGTTATTTTGTTTAATAACTCATTATAAACATTAAATTTGAACCTTGATTATGTATTTAATTGATTAACATTATATTAAACAGAAAATATTGTGATAGACTTGAAATTTACACTGACCTATTTTCATTTTACACCAACTAATTATAGAAGTTAATGTGGGCAAAGGCTACGGTAGGTGACCTCTTTAGGTCTCCTACCGTAGGAGACTTGAATTATTTTTTTTTGTTTTTTTGTAAAATGAGTGTCTACCATTAGATGTGTTTAAAAGCTTTTTAATGGTTGAGATATGTAGGTTTTGTGACTTGATAGTATTTTAATTATAAAAATGCAATTGAATTTAATATCACATTTAAGAAATGATATTTTTGACATTGTTGAAAAAATTGTACGTAAATCTCAGCAAGATGAAACTCCCAACAAGCATTTCTTTTGCATATTGTTCCCAGGAGCTCATGTGAAAGCGGATTGTCCTGTTTGGTAGTTGGTGTTCATCGACGGTCCAACA
>Ga0315914_1001711_pt1 | contig 33317 bp, 18 predicted proteins | sample MpolenodulesMG_FD_203920 | JGI IMG/M metagenome (GOLD analysis project Ga0315914, IMG submission 203920) | Medicago polymorpha root nodule microbial communities from Los Angeles, California, United States - elongated nodules | ecosystem: Host-associated > Plants > Roots > Nodule | place: USA...
ATTCCTATCTTATTCTTACTAACTATTAATAAAACCATTTAATTAAATAAACAAATCACATAATCACATAAATCAATTAAATAGGACTCTAAACTCCACCAAAAATAAAATAAACGGGCGTTACAGATGTCCCACACTTTGGTTAAGTTTAGTCTGTTTTTCTCTCGTCCGGCTCCTTCAACCCCTTATTCCCTCGGGGAATGATGAGTCCAATGGTCATTATATTGCTAGTATGGGGACTTCATCTCGTTAGTCAGCAATCGCTTCATGTGTTCATCATGTCTTGAAGCTAGTTTCTTTGAGTTGTTCATTGTTGACAACAGACCGAAAATTCAGTACTTCTACGAAGAGGTTGGTCAATTGGAATTTCGTTTATGAGGCCAAGATCATACAGCTCGGTAAGATCTTATGGATAAGGCCTCCAATTTGAAGAACACAATTAAGTAGGTGGGTGATGAAGTTGCTTATAGTGTTAGGTTTGTGTTTTAATGACGTTTATTAGCTAAATTTATTTGATGATGTTTAAATAGTTTTAGTTAAAGCCTAGAAGATGTTAAAGCACATACCAATCGTTGTCTCATTGTGTCATATGGTTTTTATACGTCAAGTGTGCCTTTTTGTGTGAAAATCTTATTTGTCGAATGGCAAAACCTATTTTGCAGGTACTTGATTCGATTCACATTATTAGGAATCATATCAATATGTCTTTCTGTCTTTGTTTCTGGTTGATCATGAACAATGGATCGAATCGTGATTCTTTAAATCATATCAATCATGAATCGAATCAAAATGTCATGATTCGTATCATTTTTTGTCTCTAGTCTTGCATTTTACCTCTTTTATTCCATTCAAACATTCTTGATTCATATCAATCTTCATCTAGAAACTTTTAAATCGTATCATGTATTCTTGATTCGTATTAACCTTCGTAGCTTCAACTTTTTCTTGCCCGAATGAATCGTATCAAACATTCTTGATTCGTATCAATCTTCATCTAGAAACTTTTGAATTGTATCAAATATTCTTGATTCATATCAAATTTTAACAACTTCATATTTTCCTTTTTCACATGTCTGAATCGAATCAGACTTTTACTGAATCGATTCACTACGTTGTTTTTTCCTAAAATATTGCACATATCACTCTTTCGTATATATATCAATATCTATACTCCTCTCAAACTATTGAATCAATTGCAACTGTCTCTCTTTAGTCTTCAAACCTCTATTTCCACTAGTTCTCAAATTAACACTTTTTCTAAGAATATTTGTGGTTTTTTAGTCATAGATTGCTAGAGTGCTATAAAGATTGTATATTGGTTTCATTTAAGTAACTTGGTTGAGAATCAAGGGTCCAAAGTGAATTGAGTGATTTCATTCCATCTCAAAGGGTATTGGGGGTTCTTTCTAATCTTCTCAAATTCAAGGGGGTCCAAGCTTCGAACATAGCAAAGAAGAGTTTGAGGTGTAGAGCTTCAAGGATTGCATGGGAGAATCACCAATTTCAAGGGTTACTTGAAGATTGGGGGATGTGGTTGTATATGAATTGAAAACTAGGGTAATTGAGGGAATTCTTGCAATCACAACATTGTAATCAAATTTCAACAATAGTGTAAGTCCTTGATGAAGACGTTTTCTATCAACATGAGTAGACGTACCCAAAGCGTAGACGAAAGGGGTAACTACTATAAATCATTGTGTCTTTTCACTTTTCTTTCCTCTTTAATTTTGCATTAATTGTAGTATATGAATTTTAATAATTGTAGCTAGTTGATTTAATTGTGATCATATTTTAATTGTTAACCTAATCTTTGTTCTTCGAATTAAGATTCCTTTTAAAGTCAATTTTATCACAATCAAAATCCAATTAAGCTTCAATTCATTAGCTCATATACTTTGTGTTCCTTAATGTTAGTTTGTTTTTATTCCAATTAGGTTTGGTTTGAGTTTGTCTAGTTTTGTGAATTGTATTGTGGAATATTGATATTTGATTGTAGTAAGATTTGGCCATTGAATCTCTCAATTCCATAATAAATCTTAGTTTGTTATCGTTGTCTTTATATTTTTGTTATTGCTATCGTACACAAATTCAATAAGCCAAACCGTTTTCTAATCACGCTTTCTCTAAACTAGTAAAATATTTTAAAACGCTATTCACCCCCTCTAGCTCATACTCTTTCTTGCGATATAGACCAATTTAACGAAATAAATTATGTTAAAATAAAATTAGAAGAAATTAATAAAATCTAAAAAATAAAATATTTGGAATGTTTATGCTAGATAGGAAAATGAGTTTTGTAAAAATAAAACATAAATGTTAATATGGGAGTGAACATGTGTATAAACAATTGTCATTTTTCATTTGATTATCTAAAAAAGAAAAAACTCATAGGAATATGGGAGTGAACATGTGCATAAACAATTGTCATTTTTCATTTGATTATCTAAAAAAGACTACAAAAAAACTACAGTTGCGATTTCCGCCTCCTAACTTTCACGAAGTTGCGATTTTGGCCCCCTAAGAAAAAAAACTACAAAACCGCCCCCTAAATTTTGCAACTATAGCAGTTTTGGCCCCCCAAGGCCAATTTTTGGTATAGAAAAATAACATGTAGCACCTCACTTTGAGTGCAACGTCAGCGTAGACCGAATCAAAATTGGCTTTGGTGGTCAAAACTACCACATATGCAAAATTGGCTTTGTTTCCCTAAAAAAAACGAAGCATTTGTCCTTTTTTTAAAATTTCTACCAATCAGAGTTAAGTAGATGGTGATAGATCCCTAAAAAAAAAATAGATTGTGATAGGTCTTTGTGGATTGATTATAACATGTGTCACATTTATAATCCAAACGTGAATTACTAGATTGAGTAATGATATTTGAACAACCATTTACTGACAACTCTTGGGACAACCTTGTTGTTCTCTTTTGTTATTGGTCAAAAACAATAGAGAGAGAGAAAGGAAGAGAGAGAATAATAACATAATGTGATTATGCAAGATAAAGTTGTCCAAAAGTTGTACAAAAATGGTTCTCATTTCTCTACTAGTTATTATACACACACAAAACCAAACGCTGGACCCTCCTTAATTACCACTGCACTACATCGTACATGCTACATGGCAAATATATTAACCACTCACTTTTCTTATACCTTAGCCAAACCAATCTTATCAAAATGTCCTCTTATTATTTTTGGATCTAATGCATATATACACTACATCCTTAAAGCATCGCTTTTGCAAAAACAAAAGTGGTTTGGTTTATATATGGCAATAATAAATCCATCAAGGATCACTATTGGAGCATTCAAGGAAAGTGACATAGATGATGTGTTATTATGGCTAGGAGATGAAAGAGTAATTGAGGATACTCGATTGGAAACTTGTAATTCAAAGAAAGAAGCTTTGGATTTCATAAAAAATGAATGCATTTACCCAATCCGCCAATCAGTATGTCTTGATGACCACTCCATTGGAATGGTTATGCTATTGGATTCAACTATTGGGGTCAAGGGATTGCCACTAATGCAGTGAGGATTCTTCTGTCAAAAGTGTTCCATGAGTTCCCCGATTTGAGAAGGTTGCAAGCTTTTACTGTTCTAGAGAACATAGCTTCTCAGAGGGTGTTGGAAAAGGTAGGGTTCTGCAGAGAGGGTATGCTCAGAAAGATTTTTTATTTTAAAGGAAACTTTGTGGATTTTATATTTTTAGCTTTCTTTGGACAGATGAAATTCCCTCTATTGTTTAGTTAGTATTTAGTTGTATTTTGTTGTATTTGGTATTATCGGAATATCAGTTTTAAGTTTTAAAATAAATTGCACCTATTTATAAATGAGAGAGATCATTCGATTTTCTTTTCGGAGTTGCCGAGTAATCTTATAGCTATTCGGCGATATAATAGAGCAATTTGACCTCTTTTTTGTAATGTCTTGTAAATTTAAGACCTTCTCATTTAAATTATTAATTTTTCTATTAATTTTGATTGAGTTGGTTGAAACAAAAGTTGCACAAAGCAACATATGTTGCAAAGATTTGATTAAATAGAAATTACAAAAGATATAGTATGTGATTTGGAGTAGACAAAAAGTATGAGTAACTCGGGGGAAGTGCTCGTACTAGACAGTTTCCAATGTGGTGGAAGCAGTTCTACGGTGCGATAGAGGAGATTCTCCGATAAGGGGAAAGGAACATGCAACACTAGTTAGCACTCATACGCTCAAGTCAATGAAACGAGGAAGGAAAATGTGCGAAAAGTGGTGAAAACGTTATCGTACCTCAAGTGTGGCGTGGAGCCACACTTATATAGCAGAGCACAATTGTAACTAACTATGTTATGCCCGACGAGATATGCAGGAGGTTGTTTGAGATCATATGAGCGGTGCAGGTTGGACGAGATGCGCTCTTGTGTAGTGAGGCAAAAATGAAGTCTTCTATGTTTTCTTGAATGACGTGGATTATCGGTTAATGTGTAGTCATGCATTGGGCCTATGATGTGGGTTGAGGCCCATTCCGAAATAATTTCCCCAAGCCCTTGTTGTCTTGAAAATTGTTATATACGCATTTGGTTAGGTTGAAAAAAACATATAAAAGGCGAAAAAAACCCAGCGACAGTTAACTACCGAATTTTTAAAGAACCGGCGGCAGTTAACTGTCGAGGAATCCATCGGCAGTTAACTGCCAATGATCTGTTATAAGAACAGAACAGACATAGGAGTTTCCTAAACTCCATTGTTGCGTTTTTGATATTCCTCGGCGCGATTTTCATCAAGCTTAATCCATTTCAAGCCAATTCTAAGCCAAAAATCAAGTAAGTGTTTTGAATCCTATTGCATTGCTGTTTTGTGATTGAATTGTTAGTTTTTTTTGGTTAAATTTTGATTATAGAGGTTTTATTGATTTTATGCTTTTATGATAGTTTAGGTTATTAGAATTGTTAGGTTTAGTTTTGATTTTATGATTTTATGATAGTTTACCTTTAGGTTAGAATTGTTAGAATTGCTGTTAGAATTGTTTAGGTTTATGTTTAGGTTGTTATGAATTGTTAGAATTGTTATAGAAGTTTTATTGAATTGTTAGGTTTAGGTTTTGATGAATTGTTGTAGAATTGTTTAGGTTTAGGTTTATGTTTATGTTTTGATGATAATTTAGGATTAGGTTATGATTTTATGGCATTGTTGTTTAGTTTAGGTTTTGATCACCAATTTCTCTATGTAGATATATCTCAGAATCATAATTAGGTTCAGTTGAACAAAAAGGAGGGTGATGAGAAGAAGAAAGCAAAATCCCTTGTGACATGACACGAAATCGAATGCAATCGTTCCGTTAAAAAAGTGATTCGAAGGTGCCGGTGTACTACAACCAGTCTAGGCTGAAGAGGAGCGGGAGGACATGTTGTTTTGGTCCTCAGCCAAAAGCAGGTGCCCAGGGACTGTCGAGGAAAACCCAATTGACTTGTGTGACAAGGAAGATAATTGAATGTAATTGGTTTTAATGCCTAATTATTTTGGATCTTTTTTTATGTTTTTTTTAATATGTCGTGCGCATTTTGCTACATTTTGCTTGACATTATGGTACTTTGAATAAAATCGCGTTTTGAATAATTTTGATTAAACTCACGTATTAAATAATTTTGATTAAACTCGCGTATTGAATAATTTCGATTAAAAATTGCATATTCGTATAAAGACTAACGGAATCTAACGTGAATTCGAATAAAAATTGCGTAATGAATAAATAAATTCGAAAAGTGGTAAATTCATTACATTACATTTAGGAATGTACCTTCCAACTACAACAATTATCTTACCTTTGAATGAGGTAAATTCAAACTTGTTAAACAGCAGCTCTTAAGCATTCGCCTGACATTTCTATTGTTCCATTCAAAACATTAAATTCTTGTTAGGCTTAGTTTAAATAATGGTATTCAAGTGTCAAAAGAATGAAGTGCATTCCTTCACATTTCAATACCTTCATTTAAACTAGCCTAACAAGAATTTAATCTTTTGAAAGGAACAATAGGAATGTCAGTTGAATGCTTGCGAACTGCCGTTTAACAAGTTTGAATTACCTCATTCAAAGGAAGACAATTGTTGTAGTTGGAAGGTGCATTCCCTAACTAATCACGATCTTCTGGCGGAATCAGACTGTTGATAATATCTTCAGTTGATCTCAACAACGTTACCCACATATCGATCCACTGGAACACGTTGTGCTCCCAAAACATGTTTTTCACGTTTTCGTCGTTCGTTAATTCCACTCAACTAAATGATATTCTTCCCTCGTCGAGCGTTGAACGCTTATACCGAACGTATTTCACCCTTCTTGTGTATTCAAGGTTGACTCCTTGGTTGAATTCATTCAGTTCATCCTTGAGACCTCTTAATGTTACATCAATGCACCAAACCTTCAACTTATGAGGTTCTCCGCCGTTGAATTGTGCATGAACGTCGATCCACCTGACCATTGTTTCAAATCTACATAATAAGAAATTAAAAACAATCAATGAAAAACTCACTCAAACATTTCAGCAAACATTTTGTTTATACATAAACCCTAAAAATCATAAAAATAACTCTAAACTCTAAAAAAAAAATGCAAAAAGTATAACAAAATTATTCAACTTATATCTACTCTTAAAATAAATCATATACTCTTACATGTAAATCTACTTAAAAGCTAAAATAAAAAACAAATATAAAACACCAAAATAAAAAATAACCCTAAAATTCTAAACTATAACATAAACATCATGCAAACATTTTAACTAAATTAATTAACTAACATCTACTCTAAAAATGAATTATAACATGTAAATCTACTCAAAAATTAAAATAAATTAAATCTACTCAAAAACTAAAAAAAAAACATTTATAACAACTAAAATGTAAGTTAATAGCATTATGATTACTTACTTGTGATTTTGTTGAAAAAATTTGGTTGGATTTTTTAGAGATTTTGAGAGAGATTTGAATTTTTTTTGGTAAAATGAGAATAATAATGGATGAGAGAGCTTCTGCCAGATTTGTAGTAGGATCGCATCGGTAGTTAACAGCCGCCGGTTCTTTTATAATTCGGTAGTTAACTGCCGTCGGGGCTTTTCGTCTTTTACTTGTGTTTTTCAGCCTTCTCAAATTTGTCAACAACAATTTTTTGTTGTCTTTATGACATAAGGAGCTTCACAATGAGACAACCTTGATAACAACTTGTGACTTTGGGCAGAGCATAGTTGAGAAAAGTGAACCTCCGTGTTTATGGAGATGATGCGTTTTGAGTGGGGGTAGAGAATAGTTGAGAAATGTGCACCTCCGTCTTTATGATGTGTTTTGATGTTCCTTTGTTTTTTCATCTGTTATGTGTGCAGCAGGCAGAGACTGGCTCTGGAAACCCACAGGGGTTTGTGTATTTGAGGCAAGACAAGAATTTCTTTTAGGGTTAATAGTGTTTTACCCCCTGTAATATAGGTCATTTATGTTTTTTCCCTATAAAATATTTTTTTTCGATTCCGTCCTTGTAATTTGAAGATTTTTTGGTTTTAAACCTTGATGAAAAATTTTGCCCCCTATAATATGAGAAAATTTAGGTTTACCCCCCTGCAATTTGAGCAAATTCGGTTTACTCCACTATTAATTTGAGAAAATTTCGATTTACCCCCTGCCATATCATCGATTTTGTACATTCAAATTTCATGAAGGCTCAAAACCAAAAAACTTCAAATTACAAGGACGGAATCCAAAAAGAAAATTTTACAAAGGAAAAAACCGAAAATGTCCTATATTACAAGGGGTAAAGAATTATTAACCTTTTCTTTTAAGTTAACTCTAACTCTCTGTCATTGTTAAGAGATAAATACTTCCTTGTGCTACTGTTGAATAAAGCTTCCCATGAGACTCTTTGCGACCTCCCGATGGGTTTTGACAAAAAAGTCAATTCTGGATAAATTGGCTTAGATGATTCTTTTACAAAGTTGATGGATCAAGGTTAAGAGATTGTTGGGGAAGGTGCTTGATCTTCTTTACGACAGAGGACTTGAACGGGGAAGATCCCCAATTTTTAGTTTAGAGATCATTTTACCAAGCCGACCAACTCTTATGCATTTAATGAGACTGGACTTGGCCATGAGGAATGCCGATTTAAGACATGCCTCTCGAAATTCGTGAAGGGATTTGAGCTTGTGCAAGTGCCTGATCCAAAAAAATTAAGAAACATGGTTAACAAGCCTAGACTTATTGAAACTGAGTTGTTCTTGCTTGTTACGAACAAGGATTATAGAAAAGTTGTCTAGTTAGGAGTGATTCTTGTTATGTGCTTTGCTTATTTTGATTAGATGGTTTTGAATGTATCCCAAAACTTATACATAGAATTTGTGTACCTATCTAGCTCTCATAATTTTGTCTTCATAATCTAACCTAGGTTGAATTATTTTAAACCTTACATCCATACACTTGGTGTTGGTTTTTTAAATGTGCATGTTTTTATCTAAGTGAATCATTTCACTTGCTTTTAAAAAATGTGATTTTTTTGGTGATTTATAAAAGGTGAAATGTTTCACTGAATTGAATGAATCTTTTCGCATGCTTTTAAAAAAGGATTTTATATGTGTTTTGTCTCTGCAAATAGGGGTCATTTAAAAAATGGTCCTTGTATTCCTTAATCCTGACATTTTGCCATACCAAAATTTAATCACTTAAAAATCGGTCCCTCAGCCCAGTTAATGATTGTCACGTCACTGTAATTACAAACGTGAAATTACAAAAATACCCCTGTAATTAGTGACGTGGCAGTGATTAAGTCGGGAGAGGGATGAAATTTTAAATGATTAAATTTTGGCATGGCAAAATGCCAGGATTAAGGAATACAAGGACCATTTTCTAAATGACCACTATTTGCAGGGACTAAACACATATAAAAACCTTGAAAAAAAAAAGTGATTTTTGCTGTTTTTTTTTATAAAATGAGTCGTTTCACTCAGCTAAGTGAATCATTTCAATGTCTAAAGAAAAAACAGTGAGTCGTTTCACTTTTAGGAGTGAATCGTGAAACACCTCACCACTTCTCAAAACATTAATTTTTCACAATCACTTCTCTCAAACTCTCTTTTTCTACTTTCTACCCTTGAAAAAACTTAAATATTTATTGTGAAGATTGAGACATTGTGAGTTACATAGATAGGATTTCTTTGTACACAGATTGTGATATTCTAGGGTTTTGCAATTGGGGAAATTGAAACCTAAAGGAATTGAAATATAGGATATTTCACCTATAATTTGGGTTATTGGGGTTTTTCTTCATCCAACATCTCAAGATCAATTGACGGGTTGTCAATAATCACGGAGGATCAAAGGTTGAGTTCTCTAGATCGAAGGAGACCCAATAGGATTTTGGGAATGACTCATGTGAAAATTGAGAAGACTCGGAGATTGATTAAGCTCGTTGAATTAGTTGCACAAGGTTTTGAATCTTGATAGCCAAGGTTCAAGGGCAACACCAAGAATTGTTGAAAGATTGGGTTTCTAGTGTTGAATTCTCAAGACTCAAGAAGCAATATAGGTGTGAACTTTCTCACAAACAATCGGTGTTCAATAATGAACAAAAACTCCACTAACAAAGACGGTCTGGGGGAACCACTATAAATTTTGTGTTAATCTATCTATCCCTTATCTCTTTATATTTCCATGTTTCTGAATCGATTCAATTGTGGGATTTGAAAATTGATTTTGAAAAACCTAATTTTGATTGATTTGAAAGAAACTAAATCGAGTGATGATTCTTTGATAATAATCATTAACTTTGAAAATGGGTTCTAAGAATTCATCATATTAATGACCAAATTGATCAATTGTGTATTGTTTTACATTTACTTGTAGTTAATTTAATTTGGCTTAAAATAAATTTTAACAAGTTAAGTGTTTTATTAAATAAGTGATTGTCTTATTTTAGCTTAAAATCAATATCTATAATTAATTGATTGTCTATATATTTAATTTGAACAATTGATTGTTTTTCCTTTAGTATTTTGCATTAATCTTCGTTAATGGTCAACTTCTCATTTGCGTTGTTCAAATAAGCATAATCTATAAATAATCACTTTTTAAATACATGTATGATGCCACATATCACTTAGATGAGAAATCAAAAAATTCTCGCTCATTGTTCAAATATTTTCTCTCAATCTATTCTTGCTCTTCTATTTGTTTGTTATGGTATCATGAGCCTCGAGCTCTAATCCGTTCTTCAATCTACAACAATGGTGTGTAATCAACCATAACTGGTGCATATTCTTGTTATTCAGTCTCCAATTGATCCTACTTCAATTCCTATTGGCTACTGCACCTACAAGCACTTCACCTTTAATTATATTTGCACATGAGACCAAATAACTTCTTCTCCATTTAGAAAATCCACTCGGTCAAAAAGATCACTTATACTCCCTCCGTTTTAAAATGAGTGTCGTTTAAGATTTTTACACACAAATTAAGAAATGTGATAATGATGTCAAAAAACATAACGATTTTACTAAACTAACCTTATTTACTATTGGTGTAAGTCTTTGGAAGTAGTGTACACTCAATTAATTAAAGGGTACAATTGGAAGTAAAATAATAATTCTACATTGAAAAGTGCAAGTGACATTCATTTTGAAACAATTTTTGTTGGCTAAAACGATACTCATTTTGAAACGGAGGGAGTACATCTTATTGACTACAATCGACGCAAGCCCAATGAATTTGTAGGCCTGAAACAAATTTTAAATTGAAGATTTTAAGTGTTTTGACAAAGAAACATAAAAATTAAGAACACCAAATGTGTAGTTTCATTTCAGACATGTTTGACACTAACTATAGGTATCTTTCACAGATAAAGTTCGAACATTGATTCGTCATGTTGTGAGAGTCTAACTCCTACCATTAAACTCAACCCCAATAGTGCAAGAAATTTTTTAAACAAAAAATTAGTGTAATTAATAATATATGTTGAAAATAATATTTAATATAGACATTAATTATCAATTGTTAAACATTGAAATAGCAAAGTAATATTGAATTCTAGCATAAATATAAATTACTTGTTAGTTTTACATATATTGGTTGCACACAACTTGTCTCAATATATTTCCAACAACTAACATCATATTAACTTAAATCTAAAGAAAAAAATAATTTAAGATACGTATATCCAATAAAATAGATATCTTTGGGATCAAACTTGCAAAAATGTTTAAAAAATTTGATTTACAAAAATGTTTAAAGAATTTGATTTTAAAAAAATATATTCAAAGCGAAAAATATTTCAAAGCTTAATACGAGGCCTAAAAGATTTGGAGCCCCCTTTAGTGGCAGCCCCTTTAGTTACACATTATCAGTTAAATGAGAAATCGGAAAACTCCTATTCATTGTTCAATGTTTTTCTCTCAATCTATTCTCTCGGTGTATGTTTGGGTGTGTTGTGAGAAAAATTGAGTTTGAGGGAATTGATTCTGTAAAATTAATTATGGTTAAAGTGGAGTTAAAAAGAAAATAATTTATATTTGGATACAAGATTCATTCATATAATCATGATTTGAACAATAAATTAATGTAAGAACCAATTTTAGAATCAAAAGATACAATTTCTACATTTAAGTAGAATCAATTATGAAGACAAAATCAATTTTTTTGTGTTAACCCTCTAATTTTTAGAAAAATAAGCCCTAATCGATTTGTTCCTAACACGAATCAACTTTCGAATGATGAGACAAAAACAATTGTACTATATAAAAAACAAATATATCAAAACCAATTTTACACCTCTAAAACTCTTTCTTTTTAAGGTCACCTCTACCACCGCGCTCCATATAGTAATAGATGTTACATAGTTAACTACTAACCCACTAACTTTTGTTATATGATAGCCAAATCTTATCCAAAAAATATTCTCTGCATACTATATTGAGTCCATATATACACTAATTGCAAGAATCAGAAAGATATTTTTCAAAAAGAAACGAGAGATTTCTAGGATTGTGGTACGGTGTAATAAGTTTATTTACTTTTTATTTTTGACTGAAAGCTAGTTTATTTACTAGACCCACATAGATCAATCATTCTAAGTCTAACAACTCACTTTTTGTATATAAATACCAAAATATATTAGCCATATTATTAACATATTGTGATCATGGCAATATATCATGAGTCAAGGATCACTCTCCGGCCATTCAAAGAAAGTGACGCTGAGGATGTGGTGTTGTGGGCAAGTGATGAAAGAGTGATTCAAAATACCCGATTGAAGTTATGTAATTCAAGGGAACAAGCTTTGCATTTCATAAAAAAAGATTGCATTTACCCATTCCAACAATCAATATGTCTTGATGATCACTCTATTGGAATTGTTTTTGTTCTTCCAATTTCTTATGCAAAGTTTAAAGCAGATTTGGGTTTTGCTATTGGGTTCAACTATTGGGGCCAAGGTATAGCCACAAAAGCACTTAAGATTCTTTTGTCTCGAGTTTTCCAAGAATTTTCTGACTTGCAAAGGTTGGAGGCTAATATTCTTGTAGACAATATGGCTTCACAAAGGGTGTTGGAAAAAGTTGGCTTCCAGAGGGAGGGATTGTTCAGAAAGGTTTTTAATCACAATGGGGTTATTGTGGATGCCTATATTTTTAGTTTCTTGTCTACTGATGAAATTCCACATGATGTTGTTTGATTAGTTAGTGTTGGCAGTAATAGACCATTTTCTCTCAAAAGTGGTCTATTTGGATATTTTTAGAGAGAACTTCAATTTCACTCTAACTTCTCTCTTATATTTTCATAGGAGATCAGTGGTTTTGAGTCACTTTTTTTTGGGTATGGAATCACCCATTTGTATTTCTTGTTTTTTTTATCTCCCTTAAATTAATGTTATCCACATAGTCTGATTTTTCATCTGTGTTTTTTTATGTAATTTCGTCGTCTCATTGCAATATTGTTTTGTTTGTTGACTAGTGTATCATTGTTCAGTTTTCCGTCTTGTTGTGGTGTTTGTTTGATTCAGATAGACAAATCTATTTTGATCAATTATTAATTCAATCAATAACTTGAACATAATTAACTTGAGTTTAAGAAAGAAAAAACGATATCTGTATTCCAATCACTTTGATTTTGTCACTTTTGTAGCATTATTCCGATTCATGCTATTAACTTAGATTTTGTTTCCGCTATATTCTATAACTTAGATTTTGTAAGATTATTTGCAAATTCATTATTTATCGATTTTAGCAACATTGAATTTATGTTATATTCAATGTATGATTATATTATACTAATTTGAATGAATGATATGTACTTTAATAAAAAAAAAAGAGCTCATAGTATACTTGCGCATAAAATTAGAGAAAGACATTAGATTTACTCCTACACATTTTTTGGTTGATATTCTTACAAAAATTTGACAATTTTAAAGTTTATTATAACATTAATTATTATTTTATCAATAATATATTAATATATATATTGAAAAAATAAGTAAAATGATAAAATCAATAACTTTATTCGACAAAAAAGAAAATAAATTTTTAAAAGTGTTAGAGAACCAAAAACAAATGATCTTATTTTTTCTTCTTCTTTTCTTCGATGAATCATGAGGAGGACAAGCATCAAAGGGAAACATATATATGAAAATTAGGTTGACACCTCTGTGAAACCCTAATCCCGTGCTGTCTGTCTCATATATAAATATTATATAAAAAAAAAAGATGACAAATATACATGAGAGGGAGGATTGGACCTAACTTAAAAGAAGAAAAAGAAAAGAAGGCAAACCACAGTCCCTAAAGAAATCATCTGTAATAATAGAAGGCAAATCATTCCTCCCTATAGAACCTTGAATTGTATGACCATGACGAGCAAATATTCCATCATTGAGGAGTCCGGGATGGTGCACCCTTAATACGAGTTCTGTATGCATTTATCTTGAGTTGTTTTTTTTTGTTTCTTTGTCAAATAAGACGGTTTTCCAAAACAACATAGCATATATTAGGGAGTATTACACATTTCGAAATACATCATACACGACCCTTGCGACACACATGTCCTATTGATCGTAATAGAGATCAATAAGTGACATTTGACTTGTACGATGTACATGTTTGATGTACTATATAGTAAATATTATTTGAGTAAATTATTATTTATAAATCAACACATGTTAAATAAAGATTGGGAAATGTTAACCTGTGCCCTTAGGGCATAAGTTAAGAAATCAAATGTAGAATGTTTTTCTTGGAACTTGTGCATTCAATGCTTTAAAAGTTGCAAAAGTTATACTTTCAATACAAAATTTATTTTTAATTTCTATTTTAAGCTTCTTAACTTGTGCCCTTAGGGCACAAATTAACATGACCCATAAAGATTCTATCTCGGACTGTGTAATCCAATGGTTAAAGGGTTGAGACATTAAATGAGTTTAAGAAGGAGGTCGAGAGTTTAATCCCTCTTAATCACATTTGACTTAATAGGATTAACATGAAGTATCACAACTCAAATATATTTTCTCTTCCCACCAACTATTATAACAAAACGTTGGACCCACCTTGTTTCCTACATAGGACCACTAACATAGTAAACAACTCACTTTTGTCAATACATGCAACTTGTCCGAGGTAGAAAGATTTCTTCAATTTTGGTAGTTTGAAGTATGAGAAAATCTTCTATGAACCCAATCACAAATGATAAATATTTAGACACAACTTACATCAAATGAAAAAATTTAAAACAAAAATAATTAGATCACATCAATCAACATTAATTTAATTTTATTCTCTTTTATTTTTTACATTTGATGTGAACGTGTCTAAATATGTATGTAGATATAGTTTATTTCCTGAACCTGCACAGATCAATCATTCTAACCATTCACTTTTGGTATATAAATACCAAAATATCTTAGCCATCATTAACATATTTTGGTCATGGCAATAGATCATGAGTCAAGGATCACTCTCCGACCATTCAAAGAAAGTGATGCTGACGATGTGTTGTTGTGGGCAAGTGATGAAAGAGTCATGCAATATATGCGATTGGAGTTATGTAAATCAAGAGAACAAGCTTTGAATTTCATAAAAAATGAATGCATTTACCCATTCCAACAATCAATATGTCTTAATGATCACTCTATTGGAATTGTTTTTGTCCTTCCTTATCCTGATGCAAAGTTTAAAGCAGATGTAGGTTATGCTATTGGATTTAACTATTGGGGCCAAGGTGTAGCCACCAAAGCAGTGAAGATTCTCTTGTCTCGTGTATTCCAAGACTTTCCTGATTTGGTAAGGTTGCAGGCTAATACTCGTCCAGACAACATAGCTTCTCAAAGACTGTTGGAAAAGGTTGGTTTCCAAAGGGAGGGATTGTTTAGAAAAGGTATTTATAACAAAGGGAATATAGAGGATTTCTGTATTTTTAGTTTCTTGTCTACCGATGAAATTCCTCATGCTAAGGGTTAATTAGTTATTGTTGGTAGTAATAGACCACTTTCTCTCGAAAGTTGTTTTCGATGTATTATATCAATTTGAATTATTATTATTATCAATAAAAAGAAGTTTAGTATACTTGCCTTGCAAAGGTAGAGTTAGACAGTAGTTTTGCTCTTACACCGAAGGTTTTTACTTTTAGAATTTTTACTTAAAAGTTATTATATACATGACACTTTTACATTACTCTATTACCCAAATATACTTGGATGAGATGGTAAGGGATCTTTTCTAGTTTAACTAGAGGTCTGGGTTCGAATCTAGTTCTGAGAATGCAACAATGTTAAATCTTTTGAGGGAGAGTTTTGCCAACAATAAAGGTACTCCTACCCGACTCGAGGGATTAGTCTCTTTTCATAGACAACTTTGCCATTCAAAGAGTTCCTACCCGGTTCGTCTTTACAGTTGCGTGCAGAGGATATAACAATTCGCACTAAAAAAGATTACTTAAGTAATTCATTTTTACTTGTCGATTTTATTTAATAAAAAACTTATTCGTGTTTATTTGGATTTTTAAACTTCAATGCAACGTTAACTAATTATTACTTTTTTTTTAGAGAGGGTTAACTAATTATTACTTAAGATATACGTAAGTGTGAAATGAAATAATATATACTTAAGGGGTGTTAGAAAAAGCCAAATAATCTTATCAAAAAGTAATATAATTTATTGATTTTGTTTATATGTACTAATCTCTAAAAACGACTCCTAATCAAGATTGGGGAAGTATTAATTAAATAAATGTTATGTTATACTGAGTGTTTTAAAGATATTGTTTAAGAAAATCAATAAAACAATATTTTATTTTGAAATATAAGTCAAACAATTGTGAAAGTAATAGAGAGACCGTTCTCGATACAAAAGTTACATTTTTCAATCAATACTCAAAGGGATCCTAGAAAATGTAGTCTAGCTAAAGAGTTGAGACCATTGAAGGAGTTTAAGAAATAATAGTTATATAAATTTAACACATATATTACTTTATCATCTTTTTTTAATACATTGATTTTTGTTCGAGATTCCTATAATAAGAGATGAGAGAGTGTCCCGTAAGTATAATTCAGTTGGTAGTTACCAAAGTCATTATGCGTAGGGGTGAGGTTCGAACTCCAGATTTCCTACTCATCAGTTGCTTTGATCCTCAAAAGCTTAACGGTGGTAGATTTGAAAAGATTAGAGTAGGGCTACATGCAACTACAAAGTCTTCATTGGATTCCTTTATATATTGCCAAGCCAAACAATTAAGCATGTTTTGCTTAGTTATCAACTTGTGCAATGGAGAGTAACTGACACTTGTTCAACTTTGTGCCTAATAAGTTAGGTTTATGGTCAGTGGTGGACGCTGTTTGTTGTTAACAAGTCTGATAGATTCACATGTTTCTTTTTCGATACTGGATTTGAAACAACTCATCTTTCCGTCATTTTGCTGATTTTATAGAAGAGTAAACATTGAAATCAAAATGTCACTAATTGTGACAGTCATTGTCCAAATTCCAACATTTGTTTTATTAGGAGATAAGAAAACATGATTGATTGTACACGTAAACTAAAGGAGCGGCCACGAGTTTAGTTATCTCATATCTTTACTGATTGTCAAATTGATGCTATTATTGCTAATGAAACTACTAGTTTTCCCTTGAAAAGAAACTATCAAGTCAAACTTCATTGACAATATAATGTACATGCATTGCTATTTGCACTCAGTAGTTGATGAATGTTGAAAAAAATCAAGATATCCGGTATAGTTGAATAATAAGAGAAGAGTATATATAACACTGCCTAATATTATGGAGTTGAACATGATTGATATTATCATTGAAATCAATTCAAAGATAGTGGTGGATGGTTTCAATTGCATTATAGATGATTTATCTTAAATTTGCATAATTCTTAATTGATGTCTAAAAATAATTTTTAGACACCTAAATCCAATCTATCACTAGAGAGAGAAAGAAATAAAGATAGTGATATATAATAAGTTAATGATATGATAGAAAGAGAGTAATTGAGAGAAAATTAAGTTTTAAATGAGTGTAAAAAATGTAAGAGTGTTTACATATAACTTCTTAATTAGTGTAGGAGAAGTTTAGATTCTTTTCCCCAAACTATTTTGACGATTTTACCAAAAGGAAAGTGAATATGGTTGCCCATAGAGGAAATAACCAAATGTTGTTTACAACGACACTATATTGAGAAGAGAAATGTAACACACTTTTGGAGGGAAGGTGGAAACAAAAATCTAGCTTTCTCAAATTGGTGGATTAGTTCACTCGCACGTCTTTAATGTATTTGATTTGGTTTGGTGAAATGAGATTTGGGTACCCCTTTAAATAAAATATTTTGCTTTTTAGAAAGAAAAAAAAAAGTAACCTTTTGGATTGCCTAAATGGTCTCTCTCCAAAATCCAAAAACTAGGCCTAATTCACTAAAGACTAAAACGACGTTATTACACCCCTACACAACTAGGAGGTGTTCTCAAAACGGTAAGAATTGCCCTATATCCCCTAACGATCATGAAACACTTCCTTACACTTCAGCACACAACGCTCGACAGTTACATAACTTACCTTTTGCAGCTGTCAACCAACGAATACGGGCCATCGAAGATTCCAACTCATCATCTATAAAAGAAGATTTTCCTAGTCCTCCAAAGTATGATCTTTGAACCCTGGCTTACTTATGCTATATTGCTCACACACTAACTTGAGGTTTTTATCAAAACAAAGTGAATATGGTTATCCATATAAGAAAGAACTAAATGTTGTTTAAAATGACATAATATTGAGAAGAAAAATGTTACACACTTTGTAGGGAAGATAGAAACAAAAAGCTAGCTTTCGCAAATTGGTGGATTAATCCACTCGCATGTCTTCAATGTATTTAATTTGGTTTAGTGAAATGAGATTGAGTACCCCTTTAAATAAAATATTTTGCTTATTAGAAAGAAAGAAAAAAAAAATAACGTTTTGGATTGCCTAAAAGGTCTCTCTCGCCAGTCCAATATCCAAAATCTAGGCCAAATTCATGAAAGCGCCCAAAACGAAGTTATTCACACCCCTACACAACTAGGAGGTGTTCTCAAAACGGTGAGAATTGCCCTAGATCCTCTAACAATTATGAAACGTTTCCTTCCACTTCAACACATGGCGCTTGACAGTTACAGAACTTACCTTTTATAATTGTCGACCAATGAATACTGACCATCGAGGATTTCAACTCATCATCTACAAAAGAAGATTTTCCTAGCCCTCCAAGGTATGCTCTTTAAAAACCGGCTTACTTATACTATATTGCTCACACACTAACTTGAGTGCATCCCCCCACCCCCACCCCACCAAGAACTACAAGCTGCTCCTGGACGTTGTTCTTGTAATCCTCTATGATCAATTGACAAGAAAATCATATGGCTAAATTATGTTTTTCATTTAAGTTATTTTAAAGTAGTTTTGTTCAATTTTTGTTCTTTTAGATATAAACATTAGATATTTTAATTGCCTAAGTTTTTTCTTTTTATTTTGCTCTTGTAAGTTGTAACTTAATGGATCAATTTGTTAAAATAAAAAACTTAAACGATCAAAATAAAACTTAAAAATAATTTATCACCAAAAGAAGATATAGATAAAAAACTTAATCGATCAAAATAAAACTTAAAAATAATTTATCTCGAGACCTCATTGTTTATGGGATATGTTGATGAATTCTTTCAAATGGATTTTTCTCAAATTTTTTCAAGCTACGCCATTAAACATGATAGAGAAAAGAAGATATAGAATTATAAAGAAAAGAAGATATTGGGTATGTAGTTAATGTAACAATTGATTAAAACTGTGACAATTAGACTTAAGAGAATCCATTCCCCCATTTGCATGAAGTGGTATGCAATTTCAAATACTATTTACTAAGGAAAATTGGAATTTTCCGACCACATTTTCTCAGGAACTAAAATATATTAGCAAAATAGTGAGTTGAAGTATCTTGAGAGTGTTCTTAGAAAATTAAGCATGCTTGAGGAATCATTTCCTCAGAACGTCCTCAGAACGCATACATCAGGTGTGACTATGATATAAGCATGCATTAAGCGAAAACATTTCTTAGGTCAACTAACTCATAATACATACTACTTTGTCCTCTATTATAAAAATAAATAATGTATCGGTGTATATTAGGAACTAGATACGTCATTTATTGAATTAACTTAAAAAGTGAACCTTATCTTATGTGTGAGAACTTTTCATCCTTGGAACACATTTCCATTTGACATTCGAGTCACTACTCATTTTCTGATGGATTTTGTGAGAAAAATAAAGATTTTCTATGTAAATGGAATTTGTTGCTTATAATGTTTAAAATAAATGATAAACCATGATAAATAAAACATATAGAGAAGACATATTGTGTTAGTGCCAGCGGTAATATATTGGGTTTGGGGTACTACATTAAATGAAAGATTGAGTTGGAAAAACACCACCAAAAGAGAAAGATGTTTTTTGTTTCTCTCATAAGCAAACACATGTGAAACTAACCTGGTCATTTGGTGTAAAATCAAATTTTAAAAAGAAATTAAATGAAAGTTTATAACCATTCGTGTGCTTTGTATGAACATTGTTGTCGTACATTTAAGCATTTTTCATATTGGTATATTACTTGTGTCGGAAAACATCACATTTTTATTCTCATCAATTAAACCACTTGATGTTGATAGACAAAAATACACGTTTAATAATATTTGCGGATTCAAAAAAAAAAGATAGACAAAAATACACAAAATAAAGTTACTACTAAAAGTTAAAAGTCATTAGTCGGTTTTATTAATCATTTGTCTTCGCGGTCGTTATTACCTCATGCGCTTGCAAGGGATGCCACGTTACTAGCTAGTCACGCCGTTTATTATGATATACCCAATTGTATTGAATCCCTTATTATTAATGAAATGCTATAAGCAAATTTCTCTAAAAAAAAAAAGATAGAGACGAAATGTGTGTGGAAATCATGTCATGATGCTAAGATTGAGAAATTTTGATCACAGAGCCTCAACCCATCTCGCTCATATTCACAATTAAAAAAACAAAAATTAGTGAGGGAAATTTAGTGAAGGAAAACATAAAATTCCTCTCTAATTCCGTCACTAAATTTTGCAACCAAAGAATTTGTGAGGGATTTTAATTTTTCCATCACTAATTTCCCTCCCTAATTTTGATTTTCCCAGTATGATCATAGTCACATAATTATCTTGACATGGTGTGAATTGGTTCCGGTACTTATGCGAATTGGTTTGCACTTCGCACAAATTCCCGCTACAAATTTAACATTTGCATAAGGACGTGTATATGACCTTTAACATTTGCCTAATGATTTTTCTTTTAACATTTCCCTAGTGACAAATTTTAATATTTGTCTAGTACATACATAACATGTATATAACCTTTAAATCTCCTTAAAAATAGTTGTAAAATCATTATTAATGTCACTTTAATTGATGATAATTTATCTCTTCTCCAATCACTTTTTAAAAAATGCAAAATGGTGACTCGGATACTAACAGGATCAATCTTATTTTTTACTACCTCTTACGACTTCGATAATATTCCCGTGTATTGTCAATGAGTTTCTTGAGTAAAAAAGAGAGTATATAAATTGAAGTAAAACAAGTACAATTCTTAACAAATCCATCACAAAACATAATTGATTGACCAACATAGAAACCCAATGAATTAGACCAAACTAGAGAATAGAAAGAAAAAAAATACTAATCTAGGAACATTTTGATCCTTTTGTGTATCAAACTAAGCTTTCTTTGGCAAAGCAAATGAAGAGAAAATTGATGCTATGGCTGTGGTCAGAAATCCAAATAGAAGAAGACTAGCAGAAGCATTAGCCTTTCCAAAGAATGAGTTTAAGGGAAGATCATCTGCTTTGAAGAACCTATGCAAATCTTCTGTGGCACCAAATCCAGCAGCTGAACCGGAAAGTAGAAAGTATGATATAATCTGTCCAAGGAAAAAACAAATGTTGTTTAAAATGACAATATACTGAGATAAAAAAAAAACATATAGGGTAAATTATGTTTTGTTTATTTAACTTAATTTTAAATTTCACTTTAGTTCCTTAAAATATTTTGTTACATTTTGGCCAAGTTATAAATATTAATCATTTTATTATAAAAGCAACCACACTGAGTCACTGTGATGCTAACATATGCATCGTGATATCAAACACACACTTAATCTCTAAGTTTTCCGTTTCATTTTTGTCTTTGCAATTATAAACATTACAAATTTTGATCTCTTAAGTTACAAATATTACACATTTTAGTGATTTCTATTGTTGTCTAAGGTTCGTAATTTAAGGGATCAAAGTGTTCATTTTTATAACTTAAAAACCAAAAGTGTAATTTAACTAAACATATATCATATAAAATCATTTCAAATATACTTGAAGACTTGTTATGAGATGTTCATGTACCTTATCACCATAAAAATCAAACTTATAGCCTGCGCCACCATTTAATACACGATTTCCTGATACCACACTGAAAATTGAAAGTGCCATTTGCAAACAATTGTATGCAAACCCAATTACTATTGCCGAGAGCATGTATCTACATTTCCAAAATTGTAGCTAGTTAGTATAGAAAATATGAAGGAAAAAAATATAGAAGGAAAAAACAAAACTATACATGATTTTTCTAGATTAATTAATTAAGGGTTAATATATGTTTACCTCCGTAATATTAGCATTTTGTTTTACCTTCCTATAAATATATTTTTTAGATTCCAAACTTGTCATTTGAAGATTTTTTGGTTTTGGATCTTCATAAATTTTGATTGGAAAAAATCGATGATATGGCAGAGAGTAAACAAAAATTCGCTCAAATTATAGGGTACAAAAATATCTTAATTTTTAAAAATTTATGCAGAAGGTCCAAAACCAAAAAATCATCAAATTACAGGATTAGAATCTAAAAAAATGATTTTACAAGAGTATAAAGTAGGAATCGCTAATACTACAGGTAAACATATATTAACCCATTAAATAATGTAAGCCACTACTATGATTTTATTCATAATAAGATAGTAGTCATATGCTCACCTATAAGCATGGATATCTTTGAACTTAAGTTCAGATTCCCCATCTAAAGTTTCCTTTGTTAAGACAATGACTATGAAAGCAATGAGAAGGAACACAAATGTTAACACCCTCAAACGGAGGAGGACAGTTCTTGAAACTGCTGAACTTGAGGGTGCACTGGTAGTAGCAGCGGTAGTAGTATTTGTGTTAGTCTCCATCTCAAAATCCTTTAATTCTTATTACTAAAATAAAAACTTTGTTTCTTTGTAGAAATGTGATGTACTTTGTGGCCTTTTATAACATGAAATTTTGCAAAATTAATTAACCAAGATATGATCAATGTCAACTTGCCAAGTAGATAAACAGAATGATTCCGAATAAAATAAAAATGGATGACTTTGAATATAGTGGCATCACAACATGTCCATTGTATTGACTTAGAATTAATATGTGGTTGCTTAATTTTTTTTTTAAGAAAGCTCAATTTTTGATACATTGACTTTGCATTGGTTGACCATTAACTAGTTACTACACAACTTCGATAATATATCACTTTTTTTTTATAGATTGTCCTGCAGATTCGGGAATCTTGTAATCTATTTTTATTGATTTTTATTGAAGGATTCAACATCTTTTTAAAGCATTTTGCATGACAGAAAAATAGCTACGTACTATTGATCATTCACAGTTAATGGTCAAGTCAACCAATGATTTGCAATATTGTCTGAGAAGAAGGGGATTCTCTCGAGTGAATTTTTCATCGGATACAGTCCAATGTCAATCTCTATCGTTGAATGGTTATTTAATAATTTTGACAAAGTCAATTATAGAAAAATGTGGGGTTGTTATTCCACTGCACTCTTCTAGAGAGGATCTTCTCCTGTCTCGGACTTATGTTTAGTGCTTCTTTCGTTTCACATTATGTGTCCTTTTTCATTTTGCTAAAACTCAAACGACAAATGTAATGTGAGACGGAAGGAGTATCGTCAAGGGAGCTCTATCTTTCTTAAACACTCTTTTAGGCAGAATTCGACTATTGATTTGCAATAGTGTGACACTGTTCCTTTCCTGTAGACTCGATTATTATTGACAAGGGAGTTGTGTTTTTTCCTCTTAAATGAGTTTATCCAATTAGTTACGTATATGATCTGTATAATTTGACTTTTCAATACTCACGTTCTTGGACACAAATTTGAAGACTTGGATTACCGTCGTGAGCTACCTATTTTTTGTATGGGACAAAATTAATGGTCAATTTATTGGAGAAAGGTTAAATTATTATTAGTAGTACGAATTGTACCCTCTGAACCTCCTTTTAACATTCATTTGACCAACATTCTTTCGAAAAAACAAAACCTTCATTTGACCAACATCTCAATTTATATTACTGGGCTACATTTTTTTTTTATAATGAGGTAATCTACGTAGTTAAACCTTACATATTAATTCATTGACTCTACATTGACTGACCATTCACCCATTCACTATTTAACTAGAAGCAATGATAGGTTGACACTTTTAATGTTATACCTCTTTATACCACTCTAAAAATTTAAGTTGACCAAATATATGATCTATGTGACCATATTTTTTTAGTTGTGTGATCACTATTTTTCCATTATTTATTTGGTTAACTAAGTGAAAAAATAGTGGTCACGCGTATTTTAGCTGCATGACCATATTTTTCAGCTTCTGAACGTGGTCACGTAATTGAAAAATATGGTCATACAGATTATATATTTGATTAATTAATATTTTTTAGAGTAATAAAAAGGAATGTACACATTAAAAGTGTTGATCTATCTTTATTCTTAACCCTTAGCTGTAACATTGATTGGCCATTCACTGGTCTTTACATTATTGTTACTTCGTCGGTAGGTCAACTTTTTTAGTCGGTCAACAAAATAAGAAACAAAGTTTCTTCTTAAAATTTAAAGCCGAATAGCACAATTGTCGTAAAACTATTTTTTTTTTTTGACAAAATTGTCGTGAAACTTAATTGTCGACTTAATTTTATAATCCTTATAAAAACTTAATTTTATATTAACAAAAATGTTTTTCGGGTATTCTTAGTATCAAGCTAGATTCTTTTTTGTTTAACACCACCAAAGAAGATTCTTTTTTGTTTACATAAGAGAAAACAAAGAAGGAAAAAAAAAAAAGCAAAAGGAGAAAAAACTGGTCCTTAACCAAACCGATGAGAAAAAACTGGTTCTTTAGTGTTCTCATCTCTGATTCATTCCATAGTAGACTGAGTCGATATCATTTGTTTTAACAAACAACTCCTCTAGTGATACTCAATGTTCAGTCACTGGTCGCTTTAAGACTCGTCTTAAGGATGTTCTATTTTATATCTTGTACCATTCAAGTATGATATGATACTTCTCATTTGTATCTTGTATCATTCAAGTACAATATAATATGATACTTCTCATAATGTAATTTTAGAGTCATAATCTTCTTAAGGCACCTCATGACTCTTTCAATAGCATGGAAATGCTTCTCATCCGTCTACTAGTAAACTTGAACAAAAGTTTCACTACGTGGCCAACGTCGAGTCTAATACATTCACAGACATACCTAAAGACTGTCAATGATGCTCACATATTTTATTTGTCTAACACCATCTCAAGTGTTGTTGAAAATTTTTACACTTGGATCATAAGGTGTGCTTGCAAGTTTACAGTCAAATAATTACATTTCCTTAAGATATTATCAACTTTGTGAGATTCATCAGAAAAGTTCTCTTTTATGATCTAGTAATCTTGAAACCAAGCATTACTTCAACTTCTAGGTCTTTCTTATCAATGTTGTTAATAAACAATGATTTCACATAATTCATATGATCGTTCAAATATTATTTCCATGTTTGTGGTAAATATATTTGTCACTTTCATTCACTTTATACTCATTCGATAGCATTAGAATGTCAAATTTTTTATGTCATTCCTTAAGAGTTTATTTTAGACCTCACAAAGAATTATCTAACTTACAATCCTTGTTTCCTTGTTCATGAATCACAAAACTTTCAGGTTGTTCCATATAGATTTCTTCTTCTAGTTCACCATTTAAAAAGGCAAATTTCACATCCATTTGGAGTACTATCGAGTTATGAACAACGGCTAAAGGGACTAGTACTCTTATGGATATGATTCTAATGACTGGTGAATGAGTATCGAAGAAGTCTATATTTTTCTCTCTGTCTAAAACCTTTACCTACAAGGAGAGCCTTGTATTCATCAACTGTCCCATCAGGTTTTAGTTTCCTTTTCCAAAATCCAAATACAACCGATTGATTTTGCAACTATGAGGCAAGTCAACCAAGTGTCATGTTTTGCTAAACTCTAGAAAATCCATTTCATCGTTTATTTCTTCTTGCCATAATTCAGCATCCAATGAGGATATAGCTTCTTTAAGGCTTAATGGATCTTCTTCCAATGTATAAACCATGCTCATACTCTTTAGCAATTCTAGCTTTCTTACCTCCTCGAGGTTCTATAACATCTCGTACGATGTTTTCATAACTATTTCTGATTACTAAAATGTGATCAGATATAGTGCCCCCACTAGTTCTTAATTTTTCAAAGGGAATTTATTTTGCCCATATTAATGTCGTGCTCCCACTAGCGCCCCCACTAGTGCCCCACTATTCTTTATTTAAAGAGGTAAATATTTACATAGAAATCAGCATCGTTTTATTCTATGATCACTTTAGCATTTAGGTCATAAAACCTATATGTTTTGATATTTATAACATACCTGATGAATGCACATTCATAGGCTCTACTAGTGAGTTCAACTCTCTTGTGGTCCAGAATCCAAATATAATCTAGACAATCCAAGTTCAAACAATAAGACAAGTTGGGTTGTCTTTTCTTCAAAAATTTCTTAATAAGAATTTTTGTTCTTAGACTTTGGTACTCTATCCAACATAAATTTCAATTTTCATTATAGAAATTGAACATATTAAGCGTATCAATTTTATTTTTTAAAATTCACAATCATCAATATGATAAAATATTATTTTATCATTTCTAATTTATGTGCCATCAAGTTCGCACATGTCATCATTAAATATAATAAAGCAAAGTAAGTTCTTTAGCAAGTTTGCCACTTGACAGCTTTTGAGAGCCTTTGCTATTTTAAAATCATCTATAATTGGAAATATTTCTTTAATTCTTTATTTTTTATTTTTTCAATTATATAATTAATGTATTATAACTAATTTAATTTTTTAGTTTTTTAAACCAGCTTTTTAATGAAATTTCGATGAGAAAACGGTGGTTCTAGATGGAACATTGAACCTCTTCCCCCTTTGGTCAAATTTCGATTTCTCTTCCCCTTCGATTTCTTTCCTTCCACTGCGCCTCTCATTATTTTCTCACAATTTCCAATCACCTCATCAATGTTATTTCTTCAGTCAAACCATCTCCATTGCAATTGATTCTCAACAAGGATTTTTTGTGTTTTTCTAAATCTATTTTATGTTTCAAAATTTTGTTTTGATTCTGTTTCTAACAAATTTATGTTTAAATATTTCTAGGGAGACAAGATTTAAGGTTCAGTTAGAAAAGCTCTGATGTTTCAATTTGAGAATAATTTAAGAATATCTGGTCTTCTGATGTTGCCTCTAATACATACTGGTTATTTCTGGATAGCGTATTTATATATCGATTATTCTCTGTTACATTGTTTAGTTTGAATTTATAGATAATCCAGTTTATTTTAAACTGCAGTTCTGCACTCCAGATATGCAATAATCCCTGTCATGCATTTTTTCTCTTCTATGCTTCTAACATTCTTTATCTCATTATAATATATTGTGTTTTCTTACAACTCTTGGGGCTTCAATATCTCTTAATTTTCTTCAGTCTTATTCTGGCGCTTGCGTGTTGTCAAAATCAAAGTACAATGCATCATCCTAACGCTGAATGTCAATTTAGTTTCGTATGATTCTTAACAGTCTCTTTTCTTATTGATATACCAATATTGTTCATGGAACTAAATATCATCTTTGTGTCTTTTCCCACAAGAATGCATATTATACATGTCTCTCTTTAAGTCTAAGTCAACTATGTCTTATTCAATACAAAATTAAATACCACTATTTATGTGGGTATTTAAAATTAAATATCATTATTTAAACACTACTAATGTATGTATTCTATTTTATGTGAGACCTCCACACTCTATTTTTTCAATTCACACACCACTAGATCAAAGTTTAATTACTTGGTGTTTAATCTTCCAACCTTCTAATTTATTTCCATCTTCACACCAATGTTCCAACAGATAGTAATAACTAACTACGAAGAAAACATCCAAAAGACGAAGAACACAAGCGATTATGCACGAAAAAATCTGCCCCTGGGTGTACAAAGTTACACTTGTGTGCCCCATGGCATTTTCCATGCGCCCTCGGGTGCGCAAAAAAGCACCTATGTGCCTCCCCAAGTGTGGTCTGGGGGCTCCAGGTGTGTTATTTCGGGTAATAAATTCTTTTTGCTACTTTTTGGTGGAAAAATCACAATTTTAAGGCACAAAGCCATGTGGAAACATAGCCAATAAATACAACTCCTTTCATTCGTAATTTTTCATTCAAACGAAGCGGTTCAAGAGGAAGACAAACACAAGGAGCTTCAAGGGAGGAGTCTTTCTCCTCACTCTAAGTTTCTAGGTTATGTTTTATTTCTTTAGTAATTTGTATTTAATTACCATGAGTAACTAAATCCTATGTGGTAGGGTTCTAAGATGAACCTCTATTTTATTTTGTTGGATTATTTAATTTATGTCTTTTTATTTAGTTATTTTATGTGTCTTGTGTAATTTTATTATGCGAAGTACGTGATTCTTTCACATGACCTAGGACACACCTCCTATAACAGTAATTTACTAGATTAAAGAAGTGAGATACCTAATATAACGGTGAATTACCCGAATTAGGAAGTATTTAAGATAATGGTGGACAACCACTCGAATTAGGGAAAATGTCTTAACTAGGAACACTGTGGCTGAACCTACGCACCTAGAATAGTATAATCACCCTTTTATCCTTGGTAAGGTAGACGAGATAGGGCTGCTCGTTTGTAGAACTACCAAGAGGAAGAGTATGTTGATGTACTTCTAAGATTCATAGATGAGGGAACCTCTAGGATAAATTTAAGAACTCTAGTTTAAGTCTATGCCTCAATTACCTCTGAGAGAGTAAGACGCCACACTACAAACTACGAGTGCATACGAAACCACTTTAGGATTGACGAACCTACAACCGTATAATGCCTTAACCCACACGTTAATCTGGTGCAACTCAACAGTTGGAGGGGATAAAATCCCACGAACTCATCACCTAAATGGTTACCACCAATTCCTGAATAGACTAACTGTTACTTAACAAGTAAATAGAGGGGATTCGAAGAATCATATACACCGCTAACATTCTACAATAAAAAACATGTTACTTCTAAACTCTTACTCTGAGCAAATAGACCAAATTGCAAAAACTTCCCCCTCATCTTTTATTTAATTGTTTTCTGTTTAAAATAAGTAATGTGAATTGTCTAATTCAAACGACAATCGTTGTAGATATGATACTCTACTTATCACTTTGAACCAAACATGGTATATTTGACAACTATCCCATTATCCTAAAGAAAGGATATTAATTTGTCCCTTTCAGCACAAGGACATCCTTGTTTCCTACTGCCTCTTACGACTTTGATATTGTTCCCTATATATTACTAATTTGATCACTGATGAAATGCAATGCGTTTTCTTGAATACAAAAAAGTGCATATAACTTTGAAGTAAAGCAAGAGGCATTCATCCATTCTATTAAAAAAATCAAAATAAGAGCAACTCTTAAGATATAAAACTTAAAAGAAAAGAAGGAAGATACAAATCCATTGCAAACGAAATTAGAGAAGTGAAAATAAAATAGTAATCTAGAAGCATAAATCATTAAGTGCATACAGCAATGCTTTCACTAAAGCAAATGAGATGAAAATTAATGCTATTTAGCTCTTTTTGGCAAAGCAAATGAAGTGAAAATTGATGCTATTGCTGTAGTGAGAAATCCTAAAAGAAGAAGGCTAGTTGAGGCATTAGCCTTTTCAAAGAATGAGTTCAAGGGCAGTTCTCCTGCTTTCAAGATTCTATGTAGATCTTGTGAAGCACCAAATCCAGCAGCTGAACCGGAAAGTAGAAAGTATGATATAATCTGCCCAATAAAAGAACCAAATGTTATATAATGAAACATACATTGAGAACAAAAACATATAGACTAAATAATGCTTTTGGTATTATTTTTAAGTTTCATCTTGTTCCCTAATTTTTATGTATCTTAAAAGTTACAAAGCTTAGACAATTTTTTTCTTTCATTTTCGTCCTTTTAAGTTATAAATAAACAATAGTCCCCTACAAAAAAGTTATAAACATTTGTCCGTAAAGTTACAAATCTTAGACACCATGAATCTTATTAAGAGACTAAAATAAAACGAAAATAGTTAAATGGTTAAAGTGTCTGGCTTTTTTGTAATTTAAGAGACCAACATAAATATTTTCAAAAATAGGGCTTTTGTAATTTAAATTGAAAATAACTCAAAATGTAATTTTTTATGTAAACTAAAAATGTAATTTAACCAAACATATATAATATAGGGAATATTATTCCATATACACTTTTTTTTTTATCAAACATATATTTTTAAGACTTGTTATGACATGTTTGTGTACCTTGTCACCAAAAAAATCAAACATATAGCCTCCATCACCACTTAATACACGATTTCCTGTGACCACGGTGAAGATTGAAAGTGCCATTTGAAGAAGGTTGTATGCAAACCCAATTACAATTGTGGAGATCATGTATCTACATTTACAAAATTGTACCAAGTTAATAAAGAAGGAAAGAACAGAACTATATATGATTTTTCTATATTAATTCATTTGAACCACTATGATTTTATCAATAATTTTTTCGTAGCCATATTATAGGATTGATTAGTATATAGAAGGCCTCTTCCATAAAAAAGCACAGTAAACGCATCCATACACACTTCAGGTATACCCTCGTCCCTCAACATATTGTAAAATTACAAGGCCAAACGTCAGGGCTTGTTGACTATAAAATTAATGTTTGATATTCATATACTTTATAAAGGTTTATACACACGTCGCTAGCAAATACCAAAAATTGTCACCTATTTTTGCATTGGACAATCATTTTATGTAGTTATCTCACCTCATAGGAAGATTTACAGGTAGTTGTTTTATATATTAAAAAATATTTACATATAGTTGACGCCTAAGACAAAGTGTGGACCTAAAACAAGACCTCTACATTTTGTCCAAAACAAGGCATTTAAAAAGGAAGGGTTTGGCTGACTATTATATCTCTTTTCTTATTACATCATAATCTATCGCATAAATACCTCTCTCAAGGTGTATACACCTTTGGGTTGTCCAAAAAACAATTTCATTATAGGGTATTTGAAGTCTTTGGCAGTATTTGGGGCCTACTTATGAATTGGCTTGGAATTCATTCAGTTAACCCATTGTATTTTTTTTTTGGTCATCTTGTGCAATTCGATAATCGGGGTGACAGTTCCAGAACTATTTGGTCTTCGTTACATATAATTTGATTAGTTTTGTTTAGATTCTATGGAAGGAAAGTAGTCGTATTTTTCAGCGTCAAGATGAATCAATTCTTCACTTGCTCGACATAGTTAAATATTTATCATTTTGGTGGTTGAAGGTGAAAATTCCAAACTTAGATTTTGATCTTCAACTTTGGTGGCTTAATCCTATTTTGTGTATGGGTTTTCTCACTTAGTTTCTCAGCTTGTTGGTTTCTTGTTCGGTGTTTGTTACTATAATTAACTCTTTTCATTATTGATTTATATCCTAGCACTCTAAAAAAACATGTAAAACGTATATATCCTTCTCAAATTGCTAATTATATTATATTGATCAAAGACCGAGAAGCTTTAATTTCTTTACATTGTCAATGCTGAGGTTTACACTGAACAAATCACAATCAATCATACCTAACTTTATAAGTAGTTATTTTTAAAGTTGAAGTTTTGTTGATCTGATGAATATGATTGATCGATGGTGTAAAATCTTTACATTAACAATGTAGACAAATTAAATTCTTATATATATAACATTAATCATTAGATAATTAATTGAATAACTACACAAACTACATTAACACTCACCGATAAGCATGGATATCGTTGAACTTAATTTCCGATTCACCAAAACTTGTCTCTAAAGTTTCCTTGGTTAAGACCATGACTATGAGAGCAATGAGAAGAAACACAAAAGTTAACACCCTCAAAAGTAAAAGAACAATTCTTGAAACCGATGAGCTTGAGGGTGTGCTAGTATTAGTCGTTGCAGTTGCTGTTGCAGTGTTTGTGTTATTCTCCATCTCAAAACCTTCTAATTCTTAGTTCTAAAACAAATTAAAACTTTATTTTCTTGTACAAATATTATGTAGTTTGTGGTCTTTTATAACATGAAATTGATAAATTTAAATAACCAACATAAGTACAAGGTCAACTTGCCAAGTAGCTTAATGGAATGATTCTGAAAAAAATAAAAACGGGTGACTTTAAAAATAGTGGCATCACAACGTGTCCATCATATTGGCTAGAATTTCTTGTTGCTTAAAATTTTCTATGAAAACTCACATTTTGATGCATTGACTTTACATTGTTCGACCAATATAGTACCAGTTACAAGTTGTAGCATTTGTGTCTTTTGAATACAGTTAGTGACCACTCAACTTCCATTTGAAATCACGTTTTTTTAATAGATTGTCCTGCCGTTTCGAGAATCTTGGAATATTTTTCCTTTGCCGGATTCAACATATTTTTTAAATGATTTTTACATTAAAACGAAAATAGAACAAAATTTACGATGTTATTTTTTTCGCATCTCTTGGCTGGAATTGTAATATTGGCTTGTAATGTTCCAGGGAGTTGTGGACAACGAGTCTAATATGATGTTATTTTGAATGGCTTGAGTCTATATTAGGTGACTTTGAAATACAGTATTGGACAAAATTTGATAAATAAACAATTACCTATGAAATTGTAAGTTTCGTCAATTACCTCCCTGAAATTAACAAAACTTCAATTACCCCCTTGAAATTGCACAATGTTAATCAATTTACCCCCTCCATCAAATTTTTTTGTTAGTGAACATGACGTTTTGCAAATACCCCCATGAAGTTTTGCACTTATGTGCAAAATGCCCCCAAACTAGAAAATTTATATTTTTTTTTTATGTGTAATGAGAACTATTGCTATTCTTTTTTATTTATTTATTTGGGGGGAAATATGATAGAAAGGTAGAATTTTTTTTCTGACCCTATTGCCAAAAAAAATTTCAAGTCTGACCCCCTTTGAAAATTAATCACCAAAATGACCCACTTTCATTTTTTTGAGGTTTTTTTTTGTCGTTTCCCTCATTCCCGCCGTTTCAAATGGCGGGAATGAGTCCCCTTCCTGACATGTGTCAGCTCGTGACAGGCTGACACTGATGTGACCTTTTTTTTAAAAAATTTGTGTTCGTTCCCGCCATTCCAATTGGCGGGACTGATTTTTTTATTTTTTTTCTTCGTTTTTTTGTTTTTTTGGCAACATATTAAAATACAATAATAATAATAAATAAATAAAAACTAATTAAATTATTCATAAGAAATAAAAATAAAAACTACTTTCTCCGCGGAAACCATTTACGCCAATAAAAATAAAAA
>Ga0315914_1001713_pt1 | contig 33304 bp, 18 predicted proteins | sample MpolenodulesMG_FD_203920 | JGI IMG/M metagenome (GOLD analysis project Ga0315914, IMG submission 203920) | Medicago polymorpha root nodule microbial communities from Los Angeles, California, United States - elongated nodules | ecosystem: Host-associated > Plants > Roots > Nodule | place: USA...
CTTTTCCCCCCTCGTAGAAGCCTCTAGGCTATTTAATTTATATATTTTTATGTTATTTTATTTACTATTAATTTAACTAAATAACTCTCTACCCTTTTAAGTTTTCTTACGTGGTCCACATATTATCCACAAAATAATATTTTGGTCACACACAGCCATTCACTCAAAAAATGCCTCTTACTAAATCCTTCTGTTACTATTTGAGTTTGATATTATTATATTTAATTTCTAATAAATAAATATATAAACTTGTTACTATTCTAAAACTAGAGATTTAGAAGCTATTTTAAGTAAAATATATCAAAATTATACAATTTTAGATTAATAAATAAGTTATTTTAATTGAGTTTCTAAAATTTTAATTTTTTTTTCAGGGTATTACAATTTTGAACACACTTGATTTATCTGAAACTTTCCAATATCTTTATTGAATAATCCATTATGAAGTGAGAGTTTGTATTTTGACCTTATAAATGCTTATTTGGAAGCTAGTCTCATAAGCTTATTGAAATAAGTTTAAGAGAGCTTCTATATAGACAATAAGTCTTGTTTCATAAGATCTTGTTCCCTTCAGCAGTTAATCTGTGTGTATTACCTTTCCTGCATTAAATGGTCAATTGCTAGTTTTTCTTTCACAGTTTATAAATGGAAAATTGTCTATTTTTTTACTTGCCCATTTGTTTGATCCCACTTGATGTTTATTCCTTAGAATGTAATTAATTATAAGAGTACAAAGTGTAATCCAACATGTTACATTAAAAGTATTTTGCACAACGAAAAATGTTTTAGACACGTTGAAAGAGATAGAGATAGGAGAGAATGATGTGATAGATATTATATGAGAATGGAAGTAAATATGAGTTTAATCTGTGCAATTATTAAATAAGGGTATTTTATAGACTTCCATTTGTTGTGCTTTGCCTTGTCAATTTCTTTGATTTCAAACACTTGGGTTTCTTGTCATCATGAATATGTATGTGATTTGATTCAATTAGGTGTCCTTTTTCTGAGTGACACAATCTGTATTTCATTTGCAGTAGACAATATTAATTTTCACCTGACAACAATATTGAGTCATATCTTACTTTTTTTATCGCTGTTTTGTTCTTGTCGTGCATTTGTTGTAACGAAAATCCGGGTGTAATTCATCCTTACAAAACCGGCGTGTACGGTGATGAGTGCCTCAAGAATCCTATCTATCCGATGTGAGACTAAATCACACCTAAAATATTTGTGTAACGAAAATTGGGGCGTAATTCATCCTTACAAAACTGGCTTGTACGGTGATGAGTGCTTCAAGAATCCTATCTATCCGATGTGAGACTAAATCCCACCGAGTGTTGGCTGCTAAATGCAGGAAACCCAACGATAGACCGAATAGGCTCTGATACCATGTAACGAAAATCGGGGCATAACTCATCCTTACAAAACCAACTTGTATGGTGAGGAGTGTCTCCTCTTTATAAACTCTTCTCAAGAATCCTATCTATCTGATGTGGGATTAAATCTCATTGAGTCTGGCAGCTAACATTTTGATCATCAAGACTGCTAGTGATTCTGTTTTGTTATCATTCTGCCAATTCATTGTAAAAGGCATTTTTCGAGTGATCACGAAGCTCATCGTCCCTAATTACTTGAACAGAATCACTATTTGGGAATTTTTGGTAGAAACATTTCCAGTTAGTAACAATTTAACCAAACAAGGAGGTCAATAATTCAAAAGAATGATTATTTTTAGGCTTAATAGCAGTTTTAGCCCCCTAACTTTTCCAAAGTTGCGATTTTGGCCCCCTAAGAAGAAAAAAAACTACAAAACCGCCCCCTAAGTTTTGCACATGTGGCAGTTTTGGCCCCAAGGCCAATTTTGACTCGGTCAACGCTGACGTGGCACCCTAAGTGAGGTGCCACGTGTTATTTTATTTTTTTGCCCTGGGAGCTAAAACTGTCACAAGTGCAAAACTTATGAGGCAGTTTTGTAGTTTTTTTTCTTAGAGGGCCAAAATCACAACTTTGGAAAAGTTAGGGAGTTAAAACTACTTTTAAGCCTTATTTTTACCCCAAAGAATTCCTAAATTATAAATATCCCTAGAAAGCATAAGATGAAGATTAAACTTTTTTGTCTAACCAATTATGCCGTCATCAAGGATAACAAAATATTTAACGTTTTGAAGGAAAAGCAATGCATTCTCAGAGCTGAAACTCACTTATCAAAATGCATTGCTTTTTCTTCTTCAAGCTTTGCTATATACTTCACATTGCATTTTCTAGTCTTTTAGGCATTTTTTACCAAAGTTTTTTATTCAAGATAAGAGATGATGGAGTATTTGCCTCTATTTTCCCTTTTCTGAAATATGTTAAACTTCTACTTAAAAAGAACAAATTATATGTTTCTGACTAAATATGCAATATCTTTTTGCATGACTAGTGAAACCTGTTTATAAGGCTTGCCAGTGTTTTGTTCTTTTAGTTGCTTCTATATGAATATTCATGTAATGAAAAAAACTAGTATATGACTAGTGTTCAGAGAAGCTTTGGTGACTGGTTGCAAGATGAAAGCTTCATCATCCAATTGACCTTTGCAATTTGTTATTATGAGCTATGGACATGCAGAAACTACAAGATGTTTTGAGGACGCATCGCTGCCAAAACGTGGATTATATTCTTGCTACTGAATTTGTTGTAATATAGTATATTATATCAAGCTTGGGTTATGAATAGAGGAAAATGAGTATTTCATAATTGTTAGTTAGAAGATGAAGTATTGAGAGAATATGATTGTATTGAAACTATGATTTCATAATTCTGAATTGATTGTATAGACTTGTTGCTTTAGAAACTGATAATAACTTCAAAAGGTATGCAAAGCATAGTGTAAGTACCTAACTAACTAGTTTTAGTTACGGTTACAACGGGAATTAGGTTATGCTAGAGCAGTCCATAATACTTCGACCATCCACAACAGAGCACTTCATGTTGGGTGCTTAAATGGGTCATTTACGTCCATATCACCAATTTTACAGTAATACGTAATAAACATTAATTTTCTCCAACTCAGCACTTCAAAAGAAATTATTAAATATATCCCACAAATAACTCTATATAATTACATTTCAACAAAATTTAATCATTTTACTAAGATTAATTAAATGGGATCCACAAAAAATGAAGAGAGAGGGTGCTTCCATAACCACCATCTTCTATAGTCACTCATGTATTATACTCCACAATAAGGTGCCTATTTAATGGATAGTCTTATGGTGCATAGGAGGAGTCTGGTATCTCTTTTTTTTGTTACAAGGGGAAAAGGAATCTGGTATCTCTGATAATAAGACTTAATTAAAGTAAGTTTTGGTCCCTATATTTTTTACACGTTAATAAAATTGTTTTTCCATTTTTAAATCACCTAGCTATGGTGTTTGCACTTTAGAAATGGTGAAATTAAAGTTTACAATTGATTTTCTTAATTTCATGAGTGTTAGATCATTCTACATCATCAAATATTATGTCATTTCATTTAAAATATTTTGAATCACTATCAATTGGAAATAAAAGCTTAAGAAAGGATAAAAACTCGATGATTTAAAATGGAGAGATCAATTATGTGAATGGGTAGAAATTGGGCGACCAAAACTATAATTAAACCTACTATTTTTTTTTGGGTACAATAAACCTACTACTTCTAATAATGATTAATAATAATATTTTACCCTCTTGTGGAACATCTCTTTCTCAACTATCAAAAATCCATATGGTTTACTTCTAGGGCTGAACCTTGGGGTATGCAAACAACTCAATGGAGCTGAGCTTCCCCAAGATATGAGTCTAAAAAAAAATATAGCTCAATAGTCCTACTAACTAAACTAAATTTCTTATGAGAACTTTGATACCACCCGCGTTTCTTTCCTTATTCTTCTTCTCTCTTCTGATATTCATACAGTAGTGATTTTCACCCTCAACCCTTGTATTTATCTTTTAAAAAATTTAAATAGAATATTGTTCTTTTAAAAAAATACGTTTTTATTTTATTACGGACCTCTTTTCACTTACAGAGCCGAGCCTCCGAATTCGTAGGAACGGCCCTGCCTACTTCCATAGTAAAATTAACAGAAATCTCTTGACCCTTTTTTTTTATTTTTACAGAAACTTGATTTCTAAGTATCTGGGTCCTTAGGAAAAATAAAAGAAAGTGGATGTGTCCTCTTGAGACCGATAGTCAATCTATGAATGGGTAGAATTATGAGACCAAGACTATAATTAAACTTACTACTTCTAAAAATGATTAATAATAATATTTTACCCTCTTGTGGAACATCTCCCTCCCAACTATCACGGATTCATGTGGTCTACTTCTACAATAAATTTATAGAAACTTCTTGACCAATTTTTATTTTACAAAAAATTGAAATTTAAGTATCTGACTCTTAGGAAAAATAAAAGAAGGTACATATCTCCTCCAGAGACTGAGAGTCAATCTAAGTTACAGGAGTTACATTTGGAGCTACCATCCTAGCAGATAAGAAAACTGATACTTTTTTTAATGACAAATAAAATATATAAATAAATAAAAAATGAGATTTTTTTTTAAAACATTACAGACATATAAAAATGAGTACTAGAAGTACTCAAATCAAGCGATAATAACATAACCAAATAATCCCTCACACGGTAAAATAAGAGCGAAAACTAAAATAACACATTAGGAAATCATCTAACCTCCTATCAGAATCATCCAACCCTGATTGAATAGAAGGAAGACTAGGAACAGAACCCCACAATCAACCAACTCCTAGACAAATCAGCAAAACGTCACTATTAATTCCAACAAAAATGGGTTTATGATCCCGCTTATAGAAAGAACATGTGTGACAAGAATATGTTTCTTAAACCACCTACGAGAGGTGATTTAACCATGTCCACCAACTAAAGCACGAAAGTCTTCCGTCCCAGATAAATTTGAGCATTTTAATTGAAATAAAACTCAATGCAGAAATTGAGAATATTTGCGATACTTATGTATATTATGCAAAAATTGTGACAATCCACATTTTATCTTCATGATGTGTAAATAAGATACCAGAAAATTTTATCTTTTATTTATCCATTTGCTATTCAAAAAACTTAAAATGTTGTAATTAAATTGAATCTTTTATTTTTCATCTTCGTGATGTGTAAATAAGTTTGTTTGTTTTTATGACTAAATGTGTAAATAAGTTTTTTTTTTGTTGAAGGAAAATGTGTAAATTAGTTGTAAGTAAGTTGATGCACACGAGTAGTATTAAGTTGGAAAAAATATTCAAGAGATTAGAGAGATGAATTATAAAAAAAGATAAATCCGTCATACTAATTTTAAAATTATTGCACTTCTTTTTTTAGGGTAAAACTATAAGAAAAATGTTAATTTTCTAATCAAATTATAAAATAGATAAATTAGAAAAGTAAATATGACTAAAAAGGTAAATTTTTAAAAGGATTAAAAAAAGTACATATTCTAAAAAAACATTTAATCAAAAAGTCAATTATCAAAAGGATAATTTTTTTGGAAAATTGAAATATAAAAATAAGGAAGATCACATAAAATGAATAACAATTGAAATCACCTCGTATATATATATATTTTTATAGATAAAATCACCTCTAAATATCTTTTAAACTTTTGGATGAGTTTTTGCATGAATATTTAAAATATTATAAAAATTTCTCTGAAAAAATATATCATTTTCAATCAAATATGAATTAAATATGCGTTTTTTTAAGGTCAAAAACATAAAAATTCATATTTAATTCATGTTTTACTAAAAAATTCTTTTTTGTTGAGAGATATTCTTATAATATCATAAACATTCATGCAAAAATTCATTCAATTTTTTTTCAAAAAGGTAAATTAGCCCACTCAAATTGACACTATAAAAAATTAAACCTGATACCTTAAGGATGAACACACTCCAATGAACTCATTCAAAATTTTGATTGATACAAATGAGTTGATTGAAAAGGAGAGACCAAAATTGGTGATGAAAAACTTTTGGGAGACTAAAAGTCGAAGTAAAATTTTAAAACGGTTAAAACGAAAAATTAAAATATTTTTAAGCACCAAAAACATATTTAAACCTAAATAAAATTACATTTTTTTAGCAAAGACAATATTAATTCATTTCATTCATAATCAACGAATACAAAGTAGTTGGTACATAATTGAAAATATGGGGCTAGGATGAGATAAGGATGTTCTGGCTATGCAATGAGCAACCCTATTAGTTTGCCTACGAACATGCGACACTACAAAGTCGAATCTATTAAGCAAGAGACTTATACATTGAAAGACAAGGTCTCCAAATTCATTTAGAGGAACCTTTACAGAACAAATATCATCTAATAGAGATTTGCAATCCATTTCAAACAAAACAGCGTGTCTTCTGTTTGATATGGCCACTTTGATAACTTTCAATAAGTCTGTGTTTCCAGCTTCTAGGACTGTGGCCGATGAGTGGAAATAATATGATTTTCCAAGCAATAATAGTCTCGCATAGTCTAAAACACATATCACATCCCATGATGGCGTTATCGTTGAAAGCAGCGGTGCCACGTTACATTTAATCATACCGACTAGGGGTTTGCTCCAATTATGATCGACTTCAACTTCATGTAATGGTAACTTTGCTCTTGGCATGCAACTCCACTCATTAATGGTGTGTTTGGTAGAGGTGACATTGTAGAGAGAAATAGGGGAGAGATGCAGAATCTCTTATGTTTGGTTGAGGAGAGAAATACAAGAGCGTGAGAGAAGAAAGTCCAAAAAATTACTTTTTCCGGTCTCTCCTCCTATGTGAAGAAAGTCTCAAAAGTGACCCCATTTTTTGTTGTTTCGAAAATACCCTTGTCTCTAACGTGCTAAACCATTGTAAAGTTACTTTTGTTATTGGGTTAGCGTCGCTGCTTCAGCTTCATGTCCCTATGCTATCTCCGGCGAGAATGTGTCAAAAACGTGGTTCCCTTTGCTACCACCACCATCATTTCAAAGAATAAGCCCATGCAGATTTTTTTTTTGTCTATCTGTTCCATCTGTAAATTGGAATGTCATATTATGGTCCGAAGGTTTTGATTTTTTTGATGAATAAGTTTTTTATTCTGCCGAAGAGGTGGGAAGGTTCTAGTATGTGTGTTTTAGTTTGATTTTATTTTGTTTTCTTCATATAATTTTTTTTCGTAAAATTATATCAATCTTACTATTTAAATTTTAAATATTTTCCCTCAAAAAAAATTTAAATATTTTTTTCTTATATCTGAATAATTAATTTTAACGTACTATTGTTTAAAATTTGTGATATTTTATTAACTATCTCACAATTAATTGTATGTAGGGATATTATTGTTATTTGCAAAATAATATTAATTTTTTCTTTCTACTTTTCTATCTATTTCTCATCTATTTCTTTTGTATCAAACCAACCCAAATCTATTCTATTTCTCTTTTATCTCTCTCTTCTTGTAATCTTTCTGACCTCTTTCTCTCTTCTTAATTTCTCATCACAACCAAACAAAGGCTAAGTGTCTTTCGCTCGAGTAACAATGGAGGCCGTTGTGGTGTCAGAGGTGCGTCCCAAAGTTTTGTGTTCCAACTCTTTCATAGACTTCAAAAAATCATTACAACTAAGATTTGTTGTTGTGATTGTAACTTGTTAAATAATTCAAAAAACATAGCAGTGAAACCATTAGCATTTTATTTTTATTTTTATGACAAGAAAAAATTAAGTTTTCATTTTTTTTTTTGTGATTAGTTGTGATGCACTTGTAAAACATAATTACCCATATCAAATCACACGGTATTTTCGCAAACATCTTTATCGAATAACTTGTTAGAGCTCATTAAAATGTATTTGGTTAAGGAGTGAAATATTTTCATTTATCATATTTTTTGAGAGTGAAACTCTTGTACATATATACTTGCTAGTTATTCAAAATATCTTGTGATTATGCATCAACCATTATCAGGGCCGTTCCTACGAATCCGGAGGCTCGGTTCTGTAAGTGAAAAGATATCCGTAATAAAATAAAAATGTATTTTTTGTAAAAGAACAATGTTCTATTTAAATTTTTTAAAAGATAAATACAAGGTGCCGTATATATGCGATACACCCAAGGATGAAAACCACTGTCGAATACATGAGGAACCTCAAACCACCCTCCAAAAAAACACTCACCTAACACCAAAAACAAGATGACCCAATTCAAATAGGCCTAAAAAAAGACAACAGAAGAGGAAAAAGAAATCAAATCGGGGAAGAAGAAAATGAAAGTCCGATGGAGTGATGGTGATGGAACACGTGGTATCAGAGAGAAAGAGAATAAAGAATTTTTGTTTTTACTGAGGTAGTACTTAGTAGTACTACTGCGCTATAATTTTCTTTTTGAAACTCATACTGTAGGGAGGCCCAGTTCCACTAAGCTCCTTACACACCCTAAGGTTTGGCCCTGACCATTATCATGTCTATCTTCGGCCTTATTAGCCTATGCTATCAGGGTGTTCTTTATTAGGACATACCTTTTTCTTTTGTTTTTTTTTTCCTTCTCTCACATACCAAAAAAAAACTTTATCGAATGAATTTTTTTAATTTTTTTTACAAATGCATGGCCGCGAGGTGATAGAGTGATTTAATCGGAGAAGTCATGTTGCAGTTTTTTTTAAGTAATGTCATTTAAACGTTTAGAAATATATTTGAAGATCAATATATAAATACAGAATTTATTTAGGTAACACAATGAAATAATATAGTTGTTGTGGGTAAAAAATAAAATAATACTAATAATAAAGAAAGATAAACTATTAGGAAAATAAAAAAAAACTAAAAACAAAAACACAAGTGGAGTACAATTACAAACCCTAGAGGCAAAGGAAAGCAAAGCAACTTGGTTTGCGTTATTATTCTTTCTTCTTCGCCATTCGCTACTGTGTTTTTTATATTCATTCTCACTTTCATTACACAGATTCTCTTCCCTTTCACCGCCGCACAAAGCAATTTTCGTTTTCTCTTTCCTCTTTCGCTGTTACATCGAAAACACGAATCTCACTTTTCATTTTCCCTTTTATACTAATTTCGTGCGAATCGATCCAATTATTCGTGAAAACCCTAATCTCATAAATGGGGAAGAAGAAGCCAGCAATCCGCGACGACGAGAATCCTCCGCCGCAACAAGGCGGTGGCAAATCGAAGAAGAAGGCCCCGGTTATCGATGACGATGAATATTCTATCGGAGTGGAGGTGTCTGAGGATGCGGCTCCGGTTGCGGTGGAAGAGAAACCCGTGAAAAAGAAAGGTAAGAAAGGTAATGCTAAATCGAAAAAAGATAATGATGATGATTTTGATGATGCTGTTGTTGTTGATGATGATGATGTGAATGAAATTGTTTTTGCTGGGAAGAAAAAAGGGAAATCGAAAAAAAGTGGTGGTGGTAGTAGTGGTGGAAGTGTGTTTGCTTCTGGATTTGGTGTGCTTGGTGACGAGGAGGATGTTGATAATGATGATGAGGAGAAATCGGAGGTAACCGGTGAGGGCGATGATGATGAGGATGAACCTGTTGTTAGCTTTACAGGGAAGAAGAAATCCTCGAAGGGTTCGAAGAAAGGTGGAGGTGGTGGAAGTGTGTTTACGGCTGCAGCTGGTTTTGGTTTGCTTGGGAATGAGGAAGATGTTGATAATGATGATGGTGAGGAGAAATCTGATGAGGATGAACCAGTTGTTTTTTCGGGGAAGAAGAAGTCCTCAAAGGGTTCGAAGAAAGGGGCAAGTAGTTTGTTCAGTGCATTAGATGAGAATGATGATGGAGAGGAGGAGAGTAAGAATGAAAAGGTAGAAGATGATGATGATGATGATGAACCAATCACTTTCTCGGGTAAGAAAAAGAAGTCATCAAAGGGTTCGAAGAAGGCGGGTGGTTCATTGAGTAAAGCTATTCCGGAGGAAGATAGTGTTTCTGTATCTGAGTCTGCTAAAGGTGGTGATGATGATAAAGATGAGGATGATGTTTCTTTTGCATTTACTGGTAAAAAGAAGTCTTCTAAAAAGAAAAGTGGTAGTGCTGCTGCCAAAGTGAGTGATGAAATCGAGTTTGGGAGTGAAAGTGTAAATGTTGTTGAGGCTGAGAAGCCCAGTGTCGACAATGGTAATATAAGTAAGAGTGAAGAGGTTGTTGGAACTTCCAAAAATAAGAAAAAGAATAAGAAGAAGAGTGGGAGGACTAAAGAAGAGGAGGATGATTTAGATAAGCTTCTTGCAGAGCTTGGCGAAGCCCCTGCTACAGCACAACCTGCTGCGGCTCCTCCTCAGCAGGATGATAAAGTTCAGCCGGTTCCTGTAGTAGGTTCTGCCCCTGGTGCTTCAGGAGAAAAGGAGGGAGAAGATGAGACTGTAGAGTCAGCTGCCGCAAAAAAGAAGAAAAAGAAGAAGGAAAAAGAAAAGGAGAAGAAGGCAGCGGCAGCAGCAGCTGGAAGTGCACCGGTAATTGAAGCTGTAGAAGAGAAAGCTGAGGCAATTGAACCGAAGAAAAATGATTCGAAGACCAAAGCGGCTGACAAGAAAGTGCCAAAGCATGTTAGGGAGATGCAAGAACTACTGGCTAGAAGAAAAGAGGCTGAAGAAAAAAAGAAAAAGGAAGAGGAAGAGAAGCAAAGGAAAGAAGAAGAGGAGCGACGAAGGATAGAGGAACTTGAGAGACAGGCAGAAGAGGCTAAACGTAGAAAGAAGGAAAAAGAAAAGGAGAAACTCCTGAAAAAGAAGCAGGAAGGTAAATTGTTAACTGGTAAGCAGAAAGAAGAAGCCCGGCGTTTGGAGGCAATGAGGAGGCAGATTCTCAATAGCACAGGGGGTGTGACTCTTCCTGGCGCGGACACCGGTGGACCATCTAAAAAACCTATTTATCAGACAAAGAAAGGGAAATCAACAAATCGAAATCATAATGGTGCCGCTGCTGTCAAGACAGAGGAAAATGTTGAAGCAACGGAAACTACTGCTGATTTAGATACAGAGGAACTGGAAAAGGTTGAAGAAGTGGAGTCGGTGCAGATGGAGGACAAAGCTGAACTTCCTGAAGTTGTTGAAGAAGTAGTGGATGAAGATGATGATGTTGAGGATGAATGGGACGCAAAAAGCTGGGATGATGTCAATCTGAATGATAGGGGTGCATTTGCTGATGAAGAAGTTGACTCCGAGCCTGAACCAATTGTCAAAAAAGAGATTAAAAATGGCATACCTTCTAAAAATGCTGGTGAGTTTTGCATTTTATTGGTAGTTTTTACTTTTTCCTGACATTTATGCTTGAAACTTTTGTAATTGTTGAAACTTTTTCCTGGCATACCTTCTTGCTTTTTTCGTACCTCACCAGCATAGGAAATATATGAGCCTACTCTAGTGTTAGAATCTTAGAAATATAAAGTGATGCTACTTTGGAATATTTTATGGTCAAGACCTTAGTTTTAGAATTTTTTTTCTGCTGGCAAGTGATCAAACTTTTGGGCATATTAATGTTGTAACCTAATAACGTCACCTGCTGCAGTAAACTAGTAAATTATTGTGAGATACTATTTCTTCCTTTGACTGCAGCAATTGGTTTCAAACCTGGAACTATGACAGTATGATAAAATTTTCCTGGTCTATATTTGCCAACACTCTGTATTTCTATTTCTTCCTTTGCTTCAGATAAGCATAGGATATGTTTTTGTACTTCATTTACGGTAGACCACCTTGTATTAGATCTCCCTGTATCTTGTGGGCGTGGCCAAACTTTTGTCTGTGTCAAGTGGCTTAATAATGTTTGATTGACCTGCAGAGCCAACCCCCTTCTCTAGTCGGATGGGGCATGATATTTGGCATATACTTCTCCTGTAAAATTTAATACTTTAATTTAACTACTTTTCTGCTGATTTATATTTTGCTTTGCTTTTTCTTCTACATCAGGTGCTACAAATAAACCTGTTACGAAGCCTGCAGCTGAAGAAACTGAAGATAGAAAACAGGCCAAAGTTGTGGTTGAGGATAAAAAGAAAAAGCACGATCCACAACTGTCTGCCGTGCCTTCTAAGCCGAGTGAAGGGAACCTTCGGTCGCCAATTTGCTGCATCATGGGTCATGTGGACACTGGCAAAACCAAGCTTCTGGATTGCATTCGAGGTACCAATGTTCAAGAAGGTGAGGCTGGTGGTATCACCCAACAGATTGGTGCAACGTACTTTCCTGCTGAGAACATACGTGAAAGAACCAAGGAACTGAAAGCTGATGCAACACTGAAAGTTCCCGGTCTACTGGTTATTGATACCCCAGGACACGAGTCATTCAATAACTTGAGGTCTCGGGGTTCAGGTCTATGTGATATTGCAATTTTGGTTGTGGACATTATGCATGGCTTAGAGCCACAAACTATAGAGTCACTCAATCTATTAAAAATGAGGAACACTGAATTCATTGTTGCATTGAATAAGGTGAGCATACTCTCATGAGCTACTACTTCCAATATATGTTTTTTACAGGTTGTTCAACTCTGTCACTGTTCTTGCATCATTGCAGGTTGACAGGCTTTATGGCTGGAAAACATGTCGCAATGCTCCAATTCGTAAAGCAATGACGCAGCAGTCTAAGGATGTTCAAAATGAGTTCAATATGAGGGTCACTCAGGTAGTAAAGTTTTTTGTTTTGTTTTTGGTAAGTTGTGGTAGATTGTTTGTTAATGTTCACCATGCTAATTTTTCTTGTTTCACTTCTAGATCGTTACTCAGTTCAAGGAGCAAGGGCTAAATACTGAATTGTATTACAAAAACAAAGAAATGGGCGAAACATTCAGCATTGTGCCTACAAGTGCAATAAGGTAACTGTGTAGCCTTGTAGCCATAGTACCTCTTTTGTGTAGCATTGTATTACAAAAGGGATTTTGTTCCCCTCCATTTTACCCCTACCAACCACCATGTTGATGTTCCAGATGGGAGATTTTGTTTTCCTGCATCCAAGACTCAAACCCACAGCCTTTTAGTCACATGACAACAGCCCGGACAGCTGTTGAGGCGATTACATATGTAATCTTTTGTAGTGCCAATGCTAGGATGTTGAATTGTATTTACTGTAGTAGCTTTAAATAGTGTTGATGATAATATAGGAAATAACTTGCAATATTCCCTACATTTTTTAAGATGCCTACATTTTACATCAATTATTTTGTTGGTTACAGGCAAGTATCTTATTTTCTTGCATCTGCTTTAGAATTTTCACTATCATTAGAAAGAGGTGTTTTTGATTGTTTAACATCTCAGCTTTTTTTGGTATCCCTCAAATTGTGTCCAACCTGTCTGTGCTCTACGTGAAATCATCCAAAGTATGATAATTTGGTAGGAGCAGAGAGGGTGAATACCAAATCTTTGTTTTCGGGCAAAAACCATAACTTTAGTATTACATATAATCTGCTGAATACTTTGTCGGTGTTTTTGTATTGATGTTTTAGTATTTAATATTTCAGTGGTGAAGGAATCCCGGATATGTTATTACTATTAGTTCAGTGGACCCAAAAGACCATGACCGAGAAGCTTACATACAGCGAAGAAGTGCAGGTTAGCCATCACTTGATGCTAGTGGTTGAATGCTTGTTGATCGTTTAACAATAGAGACCTAACTGTCTAACTGTTATTTGACTGTGGCTACCAGTGTACCGTTTTGGAAGTCAAGGTTATTGAAGGCCATGGAACTACTATTGATGTTGTTTTAGTTAATGGTGTTCTTCATGAAGGGGATCAAATAGTTGTATCTGGAATGCAGGCAAGCATCTCAGACTATAACCACATGTATTAATACTTGCTTTCTGCTTCTGACCAATAAAGTTTATAATATAGGGTCCAATTGTTACCACAATTCGAGCTTTATTGACACCTCATCCAATGAAGGAACTTCGTGTTAAGGTACCATTATATCTTTTGCATTTGATTGATTTATTTTAAAGCTGGTTTGGGTAGGAAAAAGACATTTAGAAATTTGAATGGGTCAATGGGGGCAAATGATAAATAATGTGTTAGAAGCTTAGGAAATGATTATGAGATTCTTAACATGAAGGAACCGAGTTATAGCAAGTATAGTTGTTCATAGCTCATATTGTTATGCTGAAGAGGTCTTCATTTTTCCATCATTGGAATTTGGAATATGTCAATTGAGGGGAGTCTGAGGGGCCTTTGACAGAGGAGCTATATTTTTTTATTTAGTATGTCTTCCGGCTAAGTAATGGTTGTCTAATTTCAGGGATCATATATCCATCACAAAGAAATCAAAGCTGCTATGGGCATCAAGATCACTGCCCAGGTACTTAATGATATTGATCTGACTTTTATGCCAGTTTATATCCAGTTATGTTTTTCTTCCTTTACTGTTTATAAATGTGTAGAGAATCATATTTTTTATATGATTTCCTGCTATTTCAGGGGCTTGAACATGCTATTGCTGGAGCTAGTTTATATGTGGTAAAGCCTGATGATGATTTGGAATATATTAAAAAAGCAGCTTTGGAAGACGTGGAGTCGGTCTTGAGCAGGATTGACAGGAGTGGTGAGGGAGTTTGTGTCCAGGCATCTACCCTTGGCTCATTGGAAGCATTATTGGAGTTTTTGAAAACTCCAGAAGTGAATATTCCTGTTAGTGCTATAAACATAGGCCCGGTACATAAGAAGGATGTGATGAAGGCCAGTGTAATGCTTGAAAAGAAACGAGAGTATGCTACTATATTGGCATTTGATGTCAAAGTCACCCCTGAAGCTAGGGATCTTGCAGAAGAATTGGGTGTGAAGATTTTTATAGCCGATATCATTTATCATCTATTTGATCAATTTAAGGCTTACATGGACAACATTAAGGAGGAGAAAAAGAAAGAATCTGCGGATGAGGCAGTCTTCCCATGTGTTCTGAAGATCTTACCAAATTGTGTCTTCAACAAGAAGGATCCGATTGTTTTGGGAGTTGATATCCTTGAAGGCATTTTAAAGGTATTCTTTTTAATTCAGACGAACTTTTTTCAATGTGGATGCAATATTTGTGATGAATGATGATAGCAGTTTTCTCTGCATAAGATTGTATTGCTTGCCTTGGGATAAATTCATTAGTTGTATTTTAGTATTGCACTTGCATCTGTATTTGAAAAAGGAATTAGCAATTTTATATTTATGGCCTCTGGATAAGTTCGGTTAAAATGAGGATATAGAAATTTTGGAACGAAAATGATTTACACCTTCTGATACAGTAAAAATGTTGAAAGATTGAACTTGTTGTGCAACAAAATTTGTTTTGTTTTCTTTACACTTGCTATGTAAATTTGTACCTTGTTATGTGTTCAATGCACAATTTGTTTGGTTTCTTTTAGCTTGCTCCTAACATTGTCTACTTCACAGATTGGAACTCCAATTTGTATTCCTTCCCAAGAGTTCATTGATATTGGTCGCATTGCCTCCATTGAGAATAACCATAAACCGGTTGATTTTGCGAAGAAAGGGCAGAAAGTAGCCATTAAGGTATGTGCTTGAATTAAAGTTGAATTTTACATAATGAACTTCTCTGAACGCAACAGTTATTTTCCTCATTAAACGAAGTTTGAGATATGGATTTAAAATGACCTTTTATTTGTACTATGATTGAGCGATGTTGAAAAGGTAAAGATGATTAATGTCTGTTTTAAGTTATGTGTAGCAATAGTTTATTATATAAACTAACTTGTTTACACTGGTGGAAAAATGACATCCATTTTTACTAATTTACACGTGGCCTATCTTTAGACTTGGTTATTGAGAAAGAAATAAATATGTTTAGAGGTGAATAAGGTAAGTATTAATGTTCTGTTCAACTTCGTTTGCAGATTGTTGGCAGCAATTCTGAAGAACAGCAGAAAATGTTCGGGAGGCATTTTGAGATTGATGATGAACTTGTAAGCCATATATCACGGAGATCTATTGATATTCTCAAAACTAATTATCGGGTAAGTCATCAATAACAATAATAATAAATAAATTTGTCAGTAATGATGTGTTTTTAACTAGAATAATGATAACTCAACACACTTTTTTTGACACAAATGCAACACTGTTCACCATGCTTATACGGTAACAGTACAATGTTTTGGCAATTTTTTTTATTAGAAAAGAACTTTTTTTTTTTAATATGGATGAGGATTTTCTAAACACAATTTGAGTTGTGTTGTTAACCAATTTCACTACTGCATTAACGAAAAAAATGTACGCTGTTGACCACTTTTGGAACATACATTAACCAGAAAAATGCAAAGCGTAACCACTTATTTTACATAGTTTCATTTTTTTTATTTTACAGAAGTACATGGATTCTGAAAGTGGTTAATAATATACATTTTTGTGGTTAATGAAGTCGTGAAATTGGTTGATGACAACTAACTTTTTGTGTTACAAAAATACTCCTCTTTTTGTTAGAAAAAGAATTCAGTAAAAAATTGACCCAAAAAAGGGTACTGTTCACCTTATAAAGGTGTGGTATATGTCAAAAAAAGTATGTCCACTTATCATTACTCATTTAACTATTATTGGATTTTGTTGGACTGTCTCTTAAAGTTATACTGTTGAATTATTGACATAGGATGATCTGACTATGGAGGAATGGAAACTGGTGGTTAAATTGAAGACTTTGTTCAAGATACAATAAAGACTTGATCTGTATTTTTTTTAAGATAAAACGAGAGTATTCATTTCTGATAAACAAGGTTTTCAGTGAAATGTTCGGTAATGCCGGACTTCGAGGGATTTTTGTGAGGATGCGGTTGGGTTCACCTTGTAGATGCAATGATGCAGATAGAAGGCGTTTTGTAGTGGCAGAGTGACTTGTACAAGAAACTTCTATGCTCCTGCAGCTTGGATCCTCTGGCCAAAAGGGTAACTGTCAAGGACAAAAGGTCCAAATTTTGTGATTTACTATACACATCTGTGGTATACATGGAAGCAAATAAGAATTTAATTTTCCATTGTTCGATGAGAGAAAGCAAATATTCACGGGAGTATCTATCTTGTTAACAGACAAAATTGTTGACTTTGTCGTGTACAAATTTTCCATTTGTATACGACAGTGTTCCATGCCATGCATTTTGGTTTTGGAAACAGGCATGGATATGTATACTTGTTTGGATATGCAAGTGCATTTCCCTTTAAATATTGCAGCATATATTTTTCACATGAAGATCTACAAATCTACAGCGCTCGTCTGTGTAGTGTGAGAGCCGGATCTTTACTCCTTTCAACAGAAATCTTCCAATGATGACATTTCTGTCCTGATAGTTTGAATCCACTAAAAATAATTTAGGGAAAGCTAGACTTTGGTCTTCGATCAATCATTTTGGTTTACATGGATCGACAATAAGAATGATCCAATAATTTAGGGAAATCTAGTGAGCAATAAGATATAAACATCGCAAATATGTTACTGAATTATAAACAAAAATAAGCCGAAAATATAGTGCAGTAAAACATTCATTAACATAAAAATCGTTTAAAGGAAATGCTGTATGAGCAAGTAAACGAAAGTTGTGAACACGGGAGAGGCACCTTGGAACCTCAAGAAATTAGGTACATAAAGAATGTTTAGAAAGATGCGTTGAAGGATTATTGTCATAAAAAATGTTAATGAATAATGATGCGCCAATTGATAACTTCTGATTTTTTCTACCATTGAATATAGCTTTTGGAAATTTATCTCGTCAAACAAGAACCTTGGTAATTAGATAGATACATGGTATGTTTGAGGGTATGCATGACAATAAAACTCATACTTGTGGTTACCTGTCTGAACCAAATCCAATTTGACGGGTTTTCCCCGATTTCAAAACACGGGTATGGGACATGTAACGAGTATATGGGCATCCACCCCGAACCCATACCCAAACTCGTACTGAATGCAGAAAATTACTTTATGTTGATATGCCATGTTATTTTGTTTGACAATTATCGTGTTATAAAAACTACCATTGGTATTTAAAGGAGCAACTAAATCAATAGGTCTAACAACTGTTAAAGTGATCATATTGTTGGATAATACATTACAATATTTTTCTAGGGGTTGCATAAAAACTTATATTTTTTATTTTTTATTCAATGCGGGGATACCCGAACCCGTCGGGGACATACATGGGGTTCAATTTTTCATCCTCGTTGGGTATGGGTAGGGTAACAAATAAGTATATGAGAATCAGGTATGGGGACGGGCAATGTAAAACCCGTCCCCACCCCGTCTCATTGTCATGCCAATTTGAGGGAAACTTAGAAAATAATACACAAATGAAATGTCACAAACACAAATGAAATGTCGCGTAATTGGATATGTCATGAATTTATGGAGTCATCATCGTGGAATCGTTCCACTAACATTAGACGATTCAGAACATCTTTGAATATATTTACTGCACAGATTTTTTACTTTGTCAAAAGTCTCGTAAAATTGAACTTCTTTAATTATTTTTCGTAGTGTGGGAGTGAAGAGGCTTGTAAAATTGATCGGGTCTATTGAGAAAAAGTGTGTTTACCTAAAGAGAAGGGAGGTTTAGGTGTGAGCATTTTAATTTAACACTTTTAAGGAAGTGGTGTTGTATGTTAAGGAGGGGGAAGGATGGACTTTGGTGTCAAGTTTTGTCACATATATATGGTGACAAAAATGGTGCAATGGTTAGAGAGGGTGTGTGTGGGGGTGGGTGGGGTGTTACGGATCCAAATTGGTAGAATGGATATTTTTTTGTGTTGTTATGAGGAGAATGGATGGAGATGGTTCGTGGATAATGTTACTAAGTATTCTAACACATTATTTTGGAATAAACCATGACTGGGTGGGGAGGTTTTAAAGAAGTGTTTTAGTAGGTTTTTTTTTATTAATCATTATAATATATATAGAGTTTGTCTAACATGTGCAACATTGCACTTGTTAAAGGAACTAAAAGTTATATATTCAATACAAACTTACTGCTTTAAATTTCTTAACATGTGAAAATTTGCACATGATAGAAAAACCCATATATTAATTCGAACCCCAACACCAGAAGTACCAAGAGGGTAGTATAAGCATTACAATAAGCAACTAGTAGGTTGTTTAAATTAGCGTAGTGTTGGACCATGAAGGATATGGTGTTAGGAAGTAGAGTTAAAAAAAGGTGTTGGAGTTGGAGAAGAAATTTGAGTGAGAGAAGTTGGTGGATGAGTGTAAGGTTATAATATTAACTAACATTTCTTTGCAGGATAATGTGGAGGATTCTTGAATTTGAGATATTGATCCCGATTGTATGTTTTTGTTTAAAGAAACTTATGACTTGATATCAAGTTTTAATTTTTTTTATATTCCCATATGTATAAAGTCATTTGGAATAAGTTTGTTCCATTGAAGATATCATTGTTTGTTTGGAGATTATTGCATAACCGTCTTCCAACTAAAGATAATTTAATTTGAAAAAGAAAGCAAATTATATCATCGACTTCACATGTGGGTGAATATATGTTTCAAGTTTATTTATATTTAGGAAAAATTACACCCACCTCCCTTAAGATTTACTAAAATGACATTAACACTCCCTTTAGTTTTAAAATTTACACTAACCTCCCTAAAAATTTTCAAATAGACAAATACTTCCTTTTTCTATTAACACTGTTAACTTTCCGTTAAACTTTTTTCTTTTAGAAACTTTTGATCAATATTTAATGGTGATTCTTGAATTACTAGGAGATAAAAAAATTGGCAAAAGCACCGTAAACGAAGTTGATAACCATTTCATTGTTGTAATCAACCAATTTCATCATTGATAAAACTAAAAGCACTGGTAATGCAATCAAACACAGCCCGGTATCAACATTATTTGTATCCTTCAAATAAAAAAAAACATTATTTGTAGCAATTTAATATAGAAAGAAAGCGTACAGTGGCAAATGTTGAAACATCAGTAAATATCTATGTTGTAGCCTAAGCTTCAAAGTCTTTATGAATTTACTCAAAAGGAACCCAAATATCGACACAATTTCCATTGCAAATCAAAGTTATGCACAAAAGTAACTCAACTCAATTCAACAAATTCCCATACTAAAAGTAATTAAACACAATTCAAGTAACTAATGACACAAAAACAGATTTTTACTCGCATTTGGTACAACAACCTTCACTGGGGAGTTTTTTTTTTTTTTTATCCAATTACTTGTATTTGGATTTAGTTGATGATATTAGTTGATTCATCATCAATGGTAAATATGGAGGTTTTTTCCCCTGGAAAATCACCTCAAAAAATAAAGTTAATGGTGTTAATGAAAAAGGGAGGTGCTTGTGTATTTGATGAGAACTTAAGGGAGGTTAGAATATGTTTTAAAACTAGAGGGGGTGTCAGTGTCATTTTAGTAAACCTTAGGGGAGGTGAGTGCAATTTGCCCTTATATTTATTCATTAAAAAAAAGTTTATTTATATTTATTGCTAGCATATTTTATAAACTAAAATGCAAAATAACTAGATATACTTTAATAAAGAAACGATTAATTCAATTGAAGTTTTGAAAGATGTGCTATAAGACGGGGCACAAAAATTTCTCCTATATTTAGAGGCAAAAGTTGTATTTAAGAAAACATATATTTAGTTTAACAAAAGAGATAAATGAATTCTATCAAATGATAAATTGTTCAGGAGAATCTAAGTTTGATTTTTGGATGAAACAATTTTTTATAAGATTTTACTTACCATTCAACCGAACTCTGGATTACCAACTCCTTTTCCATGAAAACAAGAGGGTTAACAACAAAAACAAGTTTACTAAAAGAGCGTTATAAAATCTAAAATAGGTCACACCAAATGGATATGATTTATTATTTTTTTTATCATTATGAACTTTTCAAAACTAGATTTTAATTTCCCAATTTTTTTTTTCAATAGGAAATATATAAATTTGTGTTTTGATCAAAATATATTTAACAAACTCTTGCCATTTTTTTTCCATAACATTACTTTATTAGTATTTTTAATGCTCCAGAGTGGTTCAGTTCACAATCGATACTATTTTCATTTCTAAATGTACAACATGTAAAATAAATCATAAGAATTAAGAAAGTTGATAGTAATATTTTTTTTTTTAGGGAAGTAATATTAAATTTGTTGAAATATATAATTTTTCAATATATGATTGTGAGAGAGAATTAATTTATTTTCCCTATCATAACACTTATTGTTAGTTATATAAAAGATGTAAAATAATCAACATTATTATGGTAAAATATAACTAATACAATTAGAAATATGAATGTGTGTCCTTTAAAAAAAAAGTAAATATGTCAAGAAGAATTATATTTAGAGATGAAGTAGTACAAATGTTACACTTTTTTAATAATAAAAAAGGTATATACAAACTTTTGACCATATTATATATCCTTGCTCTATTTCAATTAAAAACTCCTAAACTTATCATAAATAAAAAGACCATAGCATGTATATAAAAGGTTTTGACAACCTCACTTACATTTATGTTTACGTTTATTATTATACAAAGCCAACTTTCTTCTATATAACTCTCACCTCATTTCTTCCAAAAAGATGAGGAGAGCTTACTAAGAGAAGTGAGATAATTAAAGTTCATTAATTAGTTCACTTAATGATATAATTAAAACTCTAAAGCCCACTTGACCCAATCAACTTTGTTAATCCAAAAGTAATAGCCATAGCAATCCAACCTCCAAGTAAGACCCTCAAACAAGATCTTAACACTGGTGCCTTACCCAACACTGCACCCAACCAACCAAACACAACCAAAGCAAAACTAACTGCTCCCAAAACAACACCTACCCTTACCTTATAATCTTTAATGAAAGATGCTGCAAGAAGTGGCACCATTGCACCAATTGAAAATGCTAAAGCTGAAGCTGCTGCTGCTTGTAAAGGATTTGGCAAACTTTCTTTCTCAATAACACCTTCCTCTTCAATATTACCTCTTTCAATATTGTCTCTTTTTAATTGAGCAATTTCAATGTCAAGTTGTGAATAAACAGATACAAACTCACCTATTGCCATGCTACATGCACCAGCTACAAGTCCAGCAAAACCTGACAAGATCATTGCTTTTATGTCTTGTTTCACTGCTCCTACACCCATCATTAGTGATGCTGTTGAAACTAATCCATCATTAGCTCCTAAAACCGCGGCACGTAGCCATTGTGATCTTTTTGAGTAATCAAATTCATCGCTTTCGATCTCTAGTGTTGCATTTTGTTGATCATGGTCATTGTTTTGATGTACAAATTTTGTTTGGTTAAGGGATGAATTATTAGATTCCATGAAAATAATAATATGATAAAGATAATTGAAGAGGAAGGTTATAAGAAAATAAGAGAAAGATGGAATGGAGAGGAGAGAGTAGTGTGGAAGACACACGCTAATGAAGAAGGTATTTATGGATGAAAAAGTGTGTATTTGTTGAGGGAATGGTGGGACAAGGCCACTAATTAAAAGACAAATTCTATATTCACCAAATTCATACGGAATGTGTATATGTTTGTTTTAATAAAGTAAATTAACTTTGCCCCCATTTATTAAAGAGCTCATGAAAAGTTAGGAATGATTGAGGAAGTGTGTGCTCCAATATGGTGACATTACAAGTTAAAGGATAAATGGTCAAATAATGTAAACTTCTTTTTGTGTATAAAATAATATATATATTATGCTATATATTATTAAACAAGACTAATAAAGTGGCAGAAAATAATGTTGATGGAAATGTATAATTGATGCTTTTGTTCACGAAAAGATCGTGCATGATCTCTTCCACAAAGTAATTCCAAGAAGCAATATTAAAACTAACGATGATGAGAGGAATCGAAAACAAAGTTAAAGTAATGAGAATGTGGAAAAATATACTGAAAACCAAAACCATGATATATGATAAACTGTTTTATCCATAAAAGAAGCGAATTGTCGAAAAATAAAAAGAAAAAAAGATGTACCGACGTTTGAAGGAAGTTAGCATGACTAAGACAAAGGACAATTATTATTATTATTATTTGTATATTATGATCATTATCATGAAGAGATAAAACTTCCCGTAGATCTCGAGACTTCTTAGCTTTGATCATGTTCACCACCTTATACTCAACTTTCATATGGAGAGAGTTAATACCTAGGGGTGCAGGAAAGACCCAAACAATGAACAAGGCCAAAGAACTTAGTCATAATCGAAGTAGTACGACCAAAATTACAGGTATAACCATAAATAAAACAATCAATATTTGATGATCCCTCCCTCCATAAGAGAAAATGCAAGAGTTACTTATACCCAATCCATGGCCTATATCAAGATTGAGCTTGCAAGAGACTTGAACGAGGAGTGAACCAATTCACATTTTTCTCCTTTCTATGTCCTTCGATGTAAGGTCGGTTGTAAAAATAATGATAAATTGTAGTGACATACATCCTCGATCCACAATATATTAACCATGATACCAAACAAGATAGACCAAATATGACCGATGATATTCGTCTCAAGGTTAAAGTTCTACCACTATGACAAAAATAGTATTGTTGTGTGAAATTCATCTAGATTCTTTTCTATTTCCGTAGATTCTCTCCAACGAATGTAGTTTTAGTCAAAGTGTGTCAGACATTAAATGTGATTATTATTTTTACATGATATTCAAATCTTGGTTCGACATAATTTGAGAATCTAATCCCTTTCGTTGGACTCAACTCTGTTGTAAATTCACGTAGACTACATAAATCTAATATGATACTACATTATAGTAATATTTAATGAGTTTGTTAGATAGTGTATACTACTATAGTATTTAATTTGCGTGGGTTATAATGAACGATAGTGTGATTTACGTGGGTTATATTGACAAGTAGAAGTAAATTAATGCAGCTAGCTAGTTTGAAAAAGATTGAAGAATGGATTAATGAAGAGGAAAGCACTATAGTTTTTATGATAAAAAAGGAAGAGTAGGGAATTGGACAATTTAAGTAATGGAATAGAGTGTACATCCCACGTACGAAGACCACCTTTTGTGCATTATATATTTCTTCCAATCAAAGACAGAAACCAAGTCTTCAATGGTTTACTCTCCAACAACGTAGTTGCATTATTTGGGTCACCAATGGATGACCAACAAGGTCCACAACTCTTTGTCTCGTTAAAGCTTAATATACTAAAGTAAGTCACAAATCAAAGCCATTTTACTTGAATAGTGACACCCATTAACAAATGGCGTGTTGTTCTTGAGTTGAATTCATGTCAAAGAGAGATATACACAATCACACAAAAAGTTAATAGAGCAAAGATTTTTTGGTTGATTACTACATGTTCGTTCTCAATATTGAGGAACTAATTAATCAGCTTTTTTATTAAAAGAATACAATGAAGCAGTATAATTGTAAATTTTTTATTTTTATTTTTATAAACAAAATTTATTAACGTGAGTATAAAGGGTACTCAAACTCATTACAACAAAAGTACATCAAACACTTTGGAAACATAAAAAGATACAATTCATCAATTAGAAATATATTGTGTGTCTTGTGTTTTAAGACGAGTCACTTGTTTGTAAATTGTTTAAAAATCACGGAAAATTAGAAATTGATTTATGATTGGTTAGATCATTGGAACATACTCTTTTAGGATGGGGAGATGAAGTGGTTGATAACTTCTTGGCATGTAATTTATGTGTAGAAGGGAGAATGAAATGAAAGTTTCACATTTAGTTTGGCTCACTATGGTTTGAGTTATTTGGTTGGAGCGCTATAACGTCTTTTTTAATGGAAAGTGGCAAATGTTTTGAAGGTGGTGGATCATGTGAAACACTTGTCTTGATCTTGGTTTACTTGTAGGGAGTATAATAACAGGAATTATGTACTTTAATATTGCTTGATTATGTCTTTTGTTGTACTCACATTAATATATTTTTCTTTTAATTTTTTATTTACAACTTTACGAAATAGTCTGCTTCATTGCTAATTGTTTTTTTTAACCTTGGTATGCTTGAATTGAAATTAATTGTTTTTTGACATTAATCCCCCGGTAGTTAGTTGTTAAAATGAGAGCCTTTGGGGTTTCGTCTTCGAATAAAATAAGTGTAAGATGTTAACTTACACTTTTAGATTTTAAGTGGATGTAAATTAATGATCTTATAATATACTAGTGCAATAGACAAGATAAAGATATTAAAAAGAAGGAGTAATTTTTTAAAATGCTACTGTGCATAGAGATAGGGGATGAAGCCGGTTTCCCACCCAAGCAACACTGACAAATATTTGTTGGTAGCATCTTTGGATATGTTTCCAATTACTTAACTTTGTCTGGTGGACCGAAGAGTTGCTATAACGGGTGTGCATTCCACTATGAACAAGATATACATACTTCTTCCAACTCATTTTAATTATCGCATTTGAGTTGTATATGATTTTAAAAAGATTACTTGAATTGATTTTGATGGTGAAATTACTGTGATTTACTAACACACTCTTATTAATTATATTTATAGTTATTGAAGTAGTTAAGTGAAGTGAAATTCAATAAATAAAAATATATTAATGAAAAAATATAATAAAATTAGGGTAAAATTACACAATTATATTTTTTTCGCTACATAAAACTACACAATTTGTCCATTTAACTTAATTTGAGGTAACACTTTTTTCCTTTATTTTTTTTCTTCTGATTATTCTTTTATGAAAAAAAACTAAATAATAAAAAACTCATAAACTTTTTTTTTTTATTTATCAAAAACTCATCAAACTCATAAATAAACTCAAATCTTCATCATAGAAACATAGGAACCTAGATTTCATTGAAAAATCCCATAAAAATTATACAATATTGACATTTTATAACATAAATGATTAAATCGGAAAAAAACAAGATAAAGAATGAAGATGTTGCCTAAAATTAAGTTAAGAGACGAATTGAGTAATTTTCTCTAAATTTTATATTGGTATTCTAAAGCTACATTTATTTTAAAGAGAAAAAGAAATGTAAAAATGACTATTAAAATGAGACAGAGGGAGTAATGAGTTTTTGCATACACAATAAAAATTCTACTTCAAAGTTTGAACAAGAGAGGATGAAGATTGATACCAAAGAATACAACACCAAACACATCTATTATCTTTGGTAAGACTATCAATTTAAAGTGTTTTGTTTTCACCATCCACATCATCGGCTTCAGATTATATAATTTGATATGTTGTAGGACGTTGGAGGGTGTTTTAATGTGTTTTTACATCTTTCAAATTATATTGTAGGGCGAACGTAAAACTAGTATAGTTGGACAAGAAACTCTCATCAGTTTACGCAAGTTCACAAAATTTGGCTCCGACCCAAATATTTATAGGGTCAAAAATCTTTCAAGACTAAAGATCTCTCATTCATATAAGCTCGGGTGTCCAAAAAGGCAACAAAGATGTAAGATCAATCATACCGTCGATCTACCAACAATGGTGTCAGCGCTTCAGAGATCTACTGAATTCAAGATTGTTTTAGAACACTTTTAGGATTGTAATGCTAATATTGATGGGATTATGCGACACTTTTGCATTCTAATTTTCACTTAAATAAATTAAACTCTTACATTAAATACTTTATTTATAATAATGTATAATAATAGACATTATCAATGTACAAAGTAAAAATCTATGGATCACAATTCACAACAATAATAGACATTAACAGTAGTTAACAGTCTATAACATTATCCATAAATTTCAAATAAGATAATAGTGCAAATTGATGATAACATGATTGAGTAAATTATTATTTGATAAAATAATATGTATTACTCAACATGTTCTATTCGATGCAAATCAATTGTGCAATGTACAAGTACAATTTTCATCACCAATTTCATCTGCAAGACATATAGGCTTTCTCAACCCATACTGGAACCAAATTGCTCGTTTTTTAGTAAATTCATCAACAAAGGAATCCAACATTTCAATAGTAACATGTTGCATCACCACCACATGTGCAATATTTCCTTGATATGCTAAATTCCATTTTCGAATAAACTCAATATCCAAAGGCTTCTCAAAAACAACTGTATTGCTAAATTCATTTAACATTGCACCAATACCAGCATCACGAAGTTTACCTTGCAAGTAACGTGCATTCATCATGCACTTATGCACTTCATTTTGGAGTCCTATGATACCTCTTTTTTGCAAAGCATACCAAAGAAAGATTGGAGCATGACCACTTCGACTACCACTAATTGTGGTATCCCTAGAACCAATCACTTCAACATCCTTACATAAAGTGTTGATATGTTCTAAGCGAGTTAATAAAACACCACAAGGAGTTGGACATCCCAGAAACTTATGACCAGAGATAGTTATACTTCCGATGGGCTTCTTGAAGGTAATGCTTGGAGCCTGTGCTACCACCTAAATAACATTATAAGAATGAGTTATAATTGAGAAGGAAAAAAACAATCAATTTTAGACTGCAGCAATGGGGCAACCAACTTAGTTTGGAAATTGCTCTTTAGACACCAAAGCCGAATTATAGTTAACTACCATTCGAGAACACTTTTTAGATCGGATGAATCAATTAAAAAGTTCACTCGATTTAAAAGTGTTATAATCGATCTCAAAAATGTCGAACGACAATTAACTGTCATTTAGTGCGTGTCTAAGAGCAATCACTAGGAGCCTAAAGAGTAATCGTCACCTAGTTTTATTTATGGGTCTTGTAACTTATATCTTAAGAGCATGTGGTAAAGAACCTGCAAATATACATTTTATCTTGATTTTTTTTTACTTTTTGAAAAATAGAACATACAACTTTTAATATATACTTTATATCTTTTTATTACATTAGTATGTGCTATTAAGACATATGCTATCATTTTTCTTTATTTGTTTATGAGAGTAACTTTACCCATCTTATATTACCAGGGTCGGTCCACGGATAAGGCCACCAAAGCTCTCTTTTTAACCCACCAATAAAATACGATTTTCATTAGATATTATAAATAGTAAGGTCTCATATTCTAACAAAAAAAGACTCCACATATTAAACCTTGTTTAGACCCCACTTATTTTTCAAAATTATTGGTCCGACCCGTATATTTCTAAGAGTTGCATATGATTTAAGAAATGTACATATCTATCAATTTATTATTTGATTTATGTACTATATTTTTTTTTTAAAGAAATATTTTACGGAAAGAAATATTTTTTTATGTACTATATTTCTTTTATATTTTCACAATTGTCACACTTTTAACGAATAAGCGTCATTTCCATAAAAAAAAGTAAAATATGTCATTTTGTCTAGTGGATTTATTTATATTTTACGGTTACTATTTTCAGATTATTTTTAGTAATTGAGTCATTCGGTTCAATTAATACAAAGACAATCTTTTTAAGAGATTGAGTCATATGTGTGAATCTTTTAAGTCAGTCCTATTCATTAATGTTTTTAATAAGTGACTTAGTGGTTTGATCATAAACTCAAATATTGAGTTTTTTTTTTTGAGAGAAACTCAAATATTGAGTTGACAACCGAGCAGATTTTAAAATACTAGTAGATTTTTTTTTTTTTTAGGGAAAAAATACTAGTAGATTTATCAAGTAGGTTTTCAAACTCCAATACTCTACCAAATCAATTGTCAAGTGGGTTTTTAAATACTACTTTTTATTAGAAATAAGAAAAAAAAAACAGATTTTTATCTGAAAATACACATCCAAACGACACAAAAAGTGTAACTTGAGATGTGTACTTTCGAAAGAGTGACTTTGGAGGAGGGTATTAAAAGATCCCCTCTATATTTTCTTATTTATTTATTTATTTTAAACTAACTAATTGAATTCAAACCTTCTAGAACAAATTATAAGATAACAGCAATTATACAATTAGATATCACATGTAATGAAAATACAAGGTTTTTATGAAAGAAAGTTGATGCAATAATAACATTGACTCACTTGTTTAAGAAGTGGCAGCATCATTCCAAATAAAGCTCCATCACAATGAATATAGAATCGATCACGAGAAAAGCCACTTTCCTCAAGTGTTTGTATTATCATATCAATGTTATCAATAGCTCCTTTCACAGTTGTTCCTAATTAATCATGTGTCCCAAATAAGAATAACTTTTTTGAGCTTAGCCAATTAAATTAATTGTGTACATGTTCTATTATAACTATTGTGGGTGTGAACGTGTTTTAGTTGTCAAATATTAAAGGATTGAATACCTATATTTAAATTGATAATAGCTGGCTTGTCCTTATGAGCAAGAAGCAGAGTCTTCAGATTAGCACAATCAATCTCACCAGTAACCAATGTGTTAACTTTCATGCATTTCATTCTATACATTCTTGTAATCTTGAATATTGAATAATGTGAGTCTTGTGAAGTATATACAATCCCATCTGAAAACTTTTCCCTTCTGGATATATATGATAAACACAAATTAATACATCATATATAGATTTGTAATACTATCAAAATGGTTTTTAAAGTTAAGTGCAACAAAACTTAATTACCCTAATAAAATTCCATGAAAATTGCCTTCAGTTCCACCACTTGTGATGTATCCCCAGTACTCCTCCTTCTTTATTTCCCATAGTTTAGCAAACCAATCAAGCACACTTACTTCAAAATTAGCTGAATTTACACCATAACTGCTTCCCATAAATGGATCACCAAGATTGTTTATGTGAAAATGAAGTAAAGGTGCCAATGCACTATAGTCAAAGCTCTGATTAGTAGGGTAACCTGCTTTGGAAAATATATCAATATGTATACACATACTTTTTACCAAGTATAGAAACAGCGGATAAAGGTTTAATAGTTGTGCGCTTGCCTTCTATTCATGTGTAATTAATTTTTGATATATAAAAATTGAAGAAGATTGGAATTATAAAATAAAAAGCATACCTAAAAGATGAGATATTTCCTGATTTAGTGTCCCCGCGTAGTGATTAATAACTTCTACCAATTTGCCTTGCGATTCCCCGGTGCAATTGGTGATGGCAAGGTTCATATTATGTCCATTATTTTCTTGAATTTTACTATCCTTTTCTTCTTCTCTAGAGGGCTCCATGTTATGAACTTGTGGAATATTGAAAGATATCTTCATGTCTTCTTTTACTTGATTCTCCATTGATTCTACTGTATTCATGTACTATAGGTATTAGGTATTTCACAGGGACATCGAAACAGTGGCAAAACAACAAACAAATGAATGAATAGCAACAATTCATTATTTTTAAAAACATAAAGCACTAGTGAAAACGAAGGCAGTTAGTTTTGTAATGCATACAAAGATAATTGTTTACCAAATTAAAACTATGTTAGCTTGTCCCTTCATGGACATCGGATAAAATTAGAACGATCCAGAGAAAACTCTGGTAGCTTATTATGGGATATATGCTCGTAAGAGCAAAGTAGATTTTGTAGGAATCGATCTTCTTACATTATTTCATTTTTATCCTCCATCTATTCCATAATGACAATCACATTTGTAAAAGAAAATTATCCTAGAAGAGTGACACTTTTCAAGTCTTGCTAATGAAGGGAAGTGAATATTATGTGATCAACTGATCATGTGTTATTTAGGGTTGATGAAAACAAATAATATTGAAGGGGGAAAAAAAATGCTTACTATTTGTGATTGTGAATAGGCGCAGTTGGTCGGTCTCTTTCTCTCTGCTTCTTACGGTGTGTTTTTAAGTTTGCCATCAAGCCCTCCTTTATACTATACTATATATGTGAAGTACCAAATAAAATACTCTTTTCATTCATTTTTTATATGTCAAAGCCCTCCTTTATACTATATACAAGTAATTTTACCAAAGCCAAATAATCATTACATTGACATGCTTATGTTTATCTAGATCTTTCTTGTATTGGATTAGAATATCTCTCTTATTTTGGAATGTCCAAGAGAAAATATATTAAAAGGGGCATAAGATATGCCAATAAAATTACAAGGCTAAGATAAAATATCCCGACTGCCAATACAAGAAAACTGGGACTCCAAACCATCAAAAATATTGTTACCAACCTGAGCCTGCTAAAGTTACCGGTTCAAAGAGAATTGACACATATGTGTAGAAAAGAGAAATACTTGGTTATACATCATTCAATTATATTTAAAAAAAAAAATTTGATTTTTGTTTTTCTACTTTTTTTTTTCTTTTATGTGTGTGTCTAAATATTATGCTAAAACCTTGTGACTATGTAAGATCTTCTCAGTCGTAAATATACATACTTTGTTTTTCTATCTTTATATTTTTTTTTTGAAAGGTTCTCTTTTTATATATTTTTAATTTATTATTATTGAGCAAATAATTAAATTATTAAATTAATACAATTGAATGCTGCATGAAAAACGTGGTCTTCTTTTTTTGGCTGTCTCAAGTCAATCGTCAAAGTTTTATTTTTAAAAAAAATGTCAATGGGGAGTTTACGTAATACCCGGGTCATTTTAAATCAAAACGTCGTGAACACTTCCTTTTTTTTATTTTTGACAATACCTTGTTCACACCTCTTAAAAATCATTAAGAATATTAATTTATATTCCATGAATAATAACCGATTGATGGTGTACTCCCTCCGATCTTTATTATAAGAAACAAAATACATAAATCATCAAGATTAAGGAAACACTTTGAAAATAACACCAAACCCCCAAGCCATAAGTAAACCATAATACACTGTAAGAAGTTCCGCATGGAGGATGTTGGAGAATCCTATATTACAAACAAAGCCATGCACCCAAACACCATCAACATTTCGAATCAATCCCCCGAAGCCTGACACACCCAGCGATGCTACTCCGATCAAAATCAGTTATGCATAATCAATTCTATCAACGGCACAACCAAACACACGCTTAGTGGTTTTTCTGCTAATTTTCTCTGCTATTGAACTCTTGCCTTTTGTTGCAAGGATCTTTATTTTAGTCCCTTTGGTTGTGTTAATCTTTAGGTGCTATATATGGTTGCTTTGTAGTCTTGGATTGGCTATTGTTCGTAGGAAAATGATTGATGCATCAACGAGATGTTTCTTAGGCATGTGTATATAGAGAAAAAAAAATGTATAGATATAATGTTATGTTGAATGAGAAAAATTTTGTATTACGAAGAAAAAGAAAGTCCTCCCATTTTAAAGTCTTCTATTTTTTTTCTAAAATCATTCATTCCCTTTTTTTTTAAAACTCGCAACTAAAGCCTTGTATTCTTTTTGGATGTTCTCTTTCGCATTTCTTGATTCATGCACTGGTGTTGTTGAGTTTATTCTTGTGTATGCAGTGACGGATCTTGAATAAATTTGTTGGGGGTGTCAAACTTCTATGGAATATATATTAAACAGTTTTAGGAACTAACAATAAATAATAACTAGCCTAGTGGTATAAATTCCTTGAAAGCATCAAGAGATTTTGGGTTCAAATCTCATCAAAATTGTTTTTTTTAATACAATTTGTAAAAGTAAAAGATAAAAAATGTAAAAAGAACACTAGGTAGTGTTGAATCCACAACCTTTCCCAATTTATGGCACCCCTTACCACTACAACAACCAAATTGTTATTGATATGTTACACCTAATATAGTATATAAGGGAAATCTGGAGGATGCCATGACACCTGCCTACCCCTTAGAAGATCCGCCGCTGTGTGTATGTCTGGTGCTTTAAATGAGACGTTCTAATAAATTTTCAATTTTAAAAATAAAATTGGCAGAATTAATTAAATTTTGCTTATATTTAAAACCACCATTTTTTATACATAAATTCAAAATCGGTTGAAGTAAATGAATACGGTTGGTTGCCATTCAAAAAGAAATTGTTGGTTAGAATTCTATAAAAAATAAAAATTGGGTCTTTATTTTGCCCTTACAAATTGGGTCGTTGCTTGCAATATATATGTCATTCATGTGATTCTTTTTTTTCGACAAGGTCATTCATGTGATTCTAAAATTTATGTTTAAATAGACTTTTACAGTTTTTCTAATTAAACTTATTGCCATGTGATTATATAAATTATGTTTAATAGTTTGTTTTTAGAAAGAATATATATCAGGTTCTATAAGTAATGTTTAAATAGTCCGTCACAGTTTGATCAAATTAAGCTTCATATGTCATGTGTTTAAAAAAGAAATTGGTGAACGCTCTACTAATCTAAAGTTTTATCTACTAACATCTACTAACAATATATAAAAGTTGAAGTATGGCAAAATTTCATAATCATCATCTTTAAGGGTCCGTTTGGTTCGAGAATTAGGAGGGGAGGGAAGGGGAGAGATTTTAACGGAGGGGAGGGGAGGGGAGGGGAGATATTTT
>Ga0315914_1001714_pt1 | contig 33301 bp, 35 predicted proteins | sample MpolenodulesMG_FD_203920 | JGI IMG/M metagenome (GOLD analysis project Ga0315914, IMG submission 203920) | Medicago polymorpha root nodule microbial communities from Los Angeles, California, United States - elongated nodules | ecosystem: Host-associated > Plants > Roots > Nodule | place: USA...
CTCGAGATAGGCGGCATCGTACGCACTGAGCCCTTGCACTGTCGCAAGCTCGATCACCGATCCGTCCTGACCGGCGCCGGCGTCTTCAAGTGGAAGGCGCCGCAATCTGGTCATTGCCGTCAATGCGTGACCCGCTGCGATGCGCTGGCGCCTCTCGGCGGTTACAAGGATGCTCCTGGCTTCGTGCCAGAAGAGGCCTGGGACCGGGCACTGGCCGGATATGCTGGCGATCAGTTGTTCAGCGATTTCGCTGTGCTCTTCCGGAAGCAGCCAAGCGGCTGCGGTCGAGGCATCGAGAACGAAGACGCTCAAAATCGCTGTCCTTCCCGCTTCCAATCAAGGATCTCGTCGTTGGTGACGGGTTTGGCGCGCAAGCGAGCCGCCCGAACTTCTGCCATCAGGACTCCGAGCTCATTGTCCTTGTGGATCCGGCTAAGCTTGGCGACGGGGTCGCTTCCTCGCGATATGATGACCTCTTCACCCGCTTCAACGCGAGCCAAGAGTTCGGAGAGATGCGCCTTGGCCTCGGCGACTTTGACAGTGACGCTCATGGGAAACTCCGTTGAACCATGCCTCTCGTCGCGCAGATGGCGGACGATCGCGAATGTGGACGTTGTGCGCTAGGATAGAGCGCTCTCACAGGTTGGTCAACCGGTAGACCATGTCACTATCGATACTGGATCCCTATCGATAGTTAACGTTCTTGAATGATGTCATCCGGGATGACGGAAGATAACGCGGCGTTAGCTTCCGGTTGTTGGATTTCCAACTTTTATTTCATGTGGTTACTGGATGGTGAATTCTGGCGAAGAGTCGTAGGAGATTCGCCTGGCCCTCCGAAGAAGGCGATACAGGCCGTGAAAGCCGACCTCAGCCGGTTGCCCATATCTTGACGGCAAGACGCTTAAACTCCGGCACACTCAGCGAGCCGCGCTCACGGACTTTAAATCCCGGTTTTGCAAGTCGCTCCGCGACGGCGGCATACGGGGCTGTCCACATCTCGCGGAGATCCAATGCGGCGTTGTCGAGTAACACCAACAGCACCGTGTAGCACGCGGCCGCCTGCTTGATCCGTCCGAGCCGCTGCCCTGGGTTCGCATCCGCGCCGAACGCGCGTCCCTTGATCTGGATACGCTTCTCGCTTCCGTCGAGGGTACGACGGATCGCATCGTAGGCCGCCGTGCGCGGAGGAGCCAGCTCGAGGCCGAGAACGTCGACTGCAATCGTTTCTGCCACTTCGCCGGTGACCCCGAGGGGTTTCCCGGTCAAGCGATAATATTCCGCGGCCAGCGGCTTGATGGCCGTCAGGATTTCGCGCACCCGCGCGGCGCATTCTTGCTCGGTTATGGAAATCTAGGGAAAATTACTTATTCCTGATCTAAATCGACGCCACGGATGACCGCGAGCCATTGCTCGAAATCGTTCGTGCCGTACTTGTTTTTCGCCAGATTGCAGGCGAGGTGCGTGATCCAGACATTCTCGTCGTCGTAGGCGCCGTTGGCGCTGTCGATACGGTCTGCTGACGGCTGCAGCATGCAGCTTCCATTTCCCGTGGCGAGGTGTCCGCCGCAAAGCGAACAGCGGCCCCGCTGATTGGTCCATTTCCGTATCAGGAGCACATACAGGTCCGAGAGGTTGGGCGCATACCGAATCGGATTGATCTTCACGCCGATGTCACCACCGCGCTCCACTCGATCGACAATCAACTGCGCCATTCGGTTGACGCTTTTCTTCACCAAGGAATCACGTTCCGGGGATAAACTGCTGCGCAATTCGAGGTAGGCCCGCACGTCCTCACGAAGGTCCAGTGACATCGGCTCAATGTCGAGAGACATGATAGCCTCTCGCTCGCTTTCCAGCGCCTCCACGACACCGCCGCGGTTGGCGATTTCGGAAAACGATCGGTAAGCGGCGGGGATTACATCGTGGGCGGCCGGAAAGGGCGGTCCGACGATGTTGGCGGCGGAGATGACAGCCATCGAATAGGGCCATCGATCGCCCCATTGAGCATTCGATTTCGTCCATACGTCCAGAGGCACGATTTTACGCGTTTCGAGAACCTGGTTCGGTTCAATGGTTACGGCCGAGATCAAGCGACTGCGATGCTCTGGCAACCGTGTCGTCTCGGGATCTGTCGTACCGACGTAGACCAGCACGTCGCGGCCGGCTACGAACTCGCGCCTCAGCTGGTCTCCAACAGACCGCTTTGTGAAAGAAACACAGGGCCATTCGTCACTGATCTGGCCCCATTCGCTTTTAAGAAACACCCGGCCGCCGGGTTTCATCATATCGGCTACGCGCATGCCGTAAACCTCTGTCGTCTCACACGGCTCTTCTCTAGCAGCACGGTCAGGGTGGTTACCAGCTGCAGGCGTGAACTTGAAAGGACGGGAGGAGAGCGCGAGGGGAGGGCCACTACGGGGCTCTCCTCGCCCTGGTGCGGCACGGGTTGAACCCGGTCGGAACAGGTTGCCGGGGACGTCCCGGAAAGGCAACGAGCCCGGCGCGGTGGGGCTGGAAGGGGACAACAGGGATTCGCGGAACCGGCTGCACGGGATGGAGCTCAGCGGAGTGGAGGAAGCTGGGCGGAAGACCTGTTTGGGGGAGAGAAGGGGCAAAGCCCCTCGGCCCCATCAACGGAGGAATCAGAAGGCGAAGCCTTCCAAGCTGTCCTTGAATTAGGTCCAATTTACTGCTGGATTTGTGCACGCGTAGGATGTAGCGTGGCGCTAGCGGGGGCCCTCATAGATGCAATTGCATAAGATTTCAGTAAAGAACTTTCGGCTGTTGCACGATGTTGAAGTGCTACTCGAGCCACGAACGACGGTGATCGTGGGCCGGAACAACTGCGGCAAAACCTCACTTACCGAGGTCGTTAAACGGCTGCTTCACGACAAGACTGCCGTCTTCCGCTTGGAGGATTTCGCGTTCTGCTGCCACAACAAGTTCTGGGAAGCCTTTCTGGCCTTCAAGAATGCAGCTGAAGAGCAGGATGTCCGCCTGCTGTTGCCGTCGATCGAGATCAAGCTCACGTTCACGTACGGACCGGCTGATCCCTTGGGCTTGCTGAGCGAATTCGTCATCGATCTTGATCCGGACTGTTCCGAAGCTGTCGTTGTCGGCAGATATACGCTCAAACCAGCTATGATGACTTCCCTTTTCGCCGGCCTCGAGGATACGGAAGCGACGGGTAAGGACGAGTTATTTCGGCTGCTGCGGGAGCGCATTCCGAACTTGTTCGGACTGGACCTATTCGCCGTTGACCCCAATGACGCGACCAACACAAAGGCGATCGAGTTGTCGCTGTTGCGGTCGCTGGCGGCCAGCGGGTTCATCAGCGCCCAGCGGGGGCTGGATGACGAAAGTAAGGAAGATCGCGTCGTAATCGGGAAGGTACTCGAAAACCTGTTCATGACGGCGAAAAACAATCCGGCAGACGCCGCAAGCCATGAAATGGCAAAAGAGCTGGAAGGAGCGGTCCACGAGATCCAGGACAAGATCGGCACGGACTTCAATTCCAAGCTGAATGCCCTCATGCCCGCCCTTTCCCTGTTCGGCCACTACCCAACGGCGGGGGACTCTACGCTCCTTACCGAGACGACGCTTAACGTGGATAAGCTCCTGACTAATCACACACGGGTGCGCTACAGTGGTGTGAACGGCATTCATCTGCCTGAGACCTACAATGGGTTGGGCGCACGCAATATCATCCTGATCCTTCTGCAGCTTCGACAGTTTTTCAAACAGTACCTGGCCATGGAGCCGAAACCGGCAGTTCAGGTCGTCTTCATTGAAGAGCCCGAAGTCCATCTCCACCCGCAGATGCAGGAAGTGTTCATCCGGAAGCTATCGGAAATCGCAGATCTCTTCGGAGAGGAGCATAAGCTCCTGTGGCCGGCTCAATTCGTTGTTTCGACCCACTCGTCACATGTCGCCAATGAGGCCCGATTTGACGCCATCCGCTATTTTCTGGCGAAACTTGACGCGGAACATGGATCACTAAAAACCACGATCAAGGACCTTCGCAAAGGCCTCACAGGGAAGGGGACGCCGGAAGAACAGGAGTTTCTGCATCAGTATATGACCCTGACCCGGTGCGATCTCTTCTTCGCAGATAACGCCATTTTGATCGAGGGTACGACGGAGCGGCTTTTATTGCCGAAGATCATCGAAATGATCGATGTGGGCCAGCCTGCCGGCAAGAAATTGAAAAGCCAGTACCTGTCGATAATGGAGGTTGGCGGCGCCTACGCACATATGTTTTTCGATTTGTTGGACTTTCTGGAACTCCGTACCCTGATCGTGACCGACCTGGACAGTGTTCGGCAAAACGACGCGAAGAAATGGGTAGGGTGTCCTGTTCACCTAGGGTCGAAGACGAGCAATGCCTGCCTGAAATCATGGTTTCATGCGGAGGTGACGCCCGATCAGCTCCTGCTGGTGCCCGACGAGTACAAGATCGTGGATAAGAAGCGGATTGCTTACCAGATTCCGGAAGCGCATGGATTGGCGTGCGGGCGGAGCTTCGAAGATGCATTTATGTTGGCGAACACTGCCTTGTTTCCCCTCGTGGGAACCGAAACGGAAAAGGCGCAGACCGCATGGGATAATGCCAAGGACGAGAAGAAGTCAGAATTCGCGTTACGGCATGCGCTGCGTGTGGAGAACTGGACGGTGCCACGCTATATCCGCGAAGGCATCGTCTGGCTGGCCGAGCCTGACACGCCCCCGCTGATCGTTGCGGCCGAAGCCGCGCCTGCGGACATTGCCGCATGATCGACCAAATGCCTGACAGCCCCGCCCTTATTGCCGCGCGCGAAGCCGATCTTCAAATGGAAAAGTGCTTGCGCGAAGGAACGAATTTCCTCATCGAAGCTGGCGCTGGAGCCGGCAAAACGTATTCCCTGATTGAGGCTCTGAAGTTTCTTCTTGATCACGAAGGTCCGCGCCTTCGGAGAGGTAGTCAGAAGATTGCATGCATCACCTACACCAACGTGGCTACGGCGGTCATAGGTCGGCGCATTGACAATAATCCTTTGGTTTTCGTCGAAACGGTGCACGCGTTCTGCTGGTCTCTTGTGAAAAGCTTCCAGCCTGCGGTGCGACAGGTCATTTCGGAAAGTCCGGCGTGGCAAGAGAAGATCGCCGCAGCCGGGGGCACTATCGACGGGCATGCAGTGGAATACGATCTCGGCTTTCGGCGTATCCGCGATAATGTCGTGATGATAAGTCACGACGACGTCTTGACGCTCGCGGGAGCATTGCTACCGAAGGAAAAGTTTCAGAAACTGGTGGCCGCCAGATATCCGTATATTCTCATAGACGAGTACCAGGATACCGATTCCGAGATGATGGACGCCTTTAAGGTGAACCTGTTCGGACGCGAAGGCGGGCCGCAGTTCGGGCTGTTCGGAGACCATTGGCAGCAAATCTATGACAAAACGTGCGGGCACGTCGAACATCCTCAGCTGACGGCCATCGGCAAAGGAGCGAACTTCAGATCATCCACCGCCGTAGTGGGCGTCTTGAATCGGATGCGGCCTGAACTGCCCCAAGCCGTTGCCGACGAAAACCTCGTCGGCTCCGCCGTGGCGTTCTTGACCAACACCTGGGTCGGCGATCGCCGCGAAGGCGGGCACTGGAAAGGGGATTTGCCGGCAGATGCTGCCCACACCTATCTCCAGGCGTTCAAGGGCTATCTGGAAGCCGAACACGGCTGGGATTTTGCCCCCGCTAACACGAAAGTACTGATGCTGACGCACAACGTGCTAGCGGCGGAACAGGGGTATTCCCAGATCGCGGGCCTGTTCAAATATACGGATGATTTCATCAAGCTTCAGGACGACTATATGGCGTTCTTCGGGGGATCCGTCGAGCCTGCCTGCCAAGCGTACGCTGCGCGGCGGTACGGGGACTTTTACCGGTTGATGGGAACAGCGGTGCCTGTACCGTCCCAACGCGCCGAGAAGCTGTCGATCGCATCCGCCATCGACGGGCTGATCGAACTACGCACTACCGGGACGATCGGCGATGTCATCGACCATATCCAGGGTAATGCCTACCTTCGGCTCCCCGACAAGGTGGCAAAGCGGGAACGCGACGCACTCATCTGGGAGGGCGAAGGCGATCCCCCCGACCGGATCCAAATCGCCAGGGGCCTTCGCGAGATTCCCTATCGGGAGATCATCGCGCTGTTGCAGTTCATCGAGGGAAATACTCCCTTCGCGACCAAGCACAGCGTCAAGGGCGACGAGTTCGAAAACGTGTTGGTGGTTCTGGGAAGAGGTTGGAACAAATATGATTTTGACACCTATCTTGAATGGGTGGCAAATCCGGGGGCGGTTCCAGCGAATAAGCAGGCCGCATTCGAACGGAACCGCAATCTGCTCTATGTTGCCTGCTCACGCCCAAAAACGCGGCTGGCGCTTCTGTTTACTCAAGCTCTTTCGGACACTGCCGTAAGAACGTTGAAGACTTGGTTTGGTGCTGACATGGTGGAAGAATTTACGCCATAATATGTGCGTCGCAACCTACAATTTCGAACGTTCGTTTTCTGAACCCATTCAACGGTGAACTTCGCGCTCGGAAAAAACGTCTATGCGGCAGTGATTGCATAATCATGCAATTGCGCGATGCGATTTTGCTTACTCTAATTTCCGGCATGGAAACGAAACTTGCAGACCTACAGCTCAAGCCGTGGCTCCTCGCTGAGCTTAAGCAGCTCGGATACGAGGTGGCGAGGTGGTCGGAGACATGCAGCACCTGCCCGCAGAAGTGATTCTACCTGGGATGGGTGGGCACGCCTATCGGAAGATTGCAAAGGCATTGGGGCAAGACCCTGATTTGACGAAGCGTTGATGACGTTGCGAGTCGCTTCTTGAGGTGAATTGGTACTTTCAACGATGTGACAGCCATCTTCTGCCGAGATATACCGCCGCATTCAGGCGGCCCGGATCGGCTTCGGGGGTAACTCTCACCGACTTCCGCCGATCCGCAATCGTTCTTTTTGGAGCGTCTTTGTGGTTTTCGTCGGTCGATGCACTTTGTTCCGATAGCTCGTGATTTTCTCGGTGTCGCATTGTCCGTTCCTAGCTCACAGGCGGTGGCCTCAGAGCTGCCTAAAGGGGACTACCTGTGCAGCTCTGAGGGCATCACTCACCCGAGCGGTTGACGAGTGCCGCTCGGGCTGACAATTCCGGATTATTCAAAAGGTTTCGCTCGGGGGCAAGCCTAAGACCCCCTAAGGTCCCATATTTGCCATGCTGGAAAGGCAGCGCTCCTGGTACAACTCAGGAGCGCTGCAGTTGGTCGACTCGGGTATCCACTTGGTCAACGATTCCAGAGGAAAGAACATACTGAACAGGAACGATCTTAAGCGGCGTGTTCGTTGGAATGTTCCGGATCTCGGCAATCCCATTGGGCTTCCCAAGTGGCGCTCGTCCGAGCGTAGCGTGCAAGACCAATTGCGACACCGGCACAATCGAGGAGTAGTTGTGGCAATGCGCGTTTCAGATTTCTAGATAACCACCACGAGCACGAGTAAGATATTCGCGGTCAGTTTTAGTTATCAGAACCGTATCGGAAATCTGTGTTTGGCAAGTGCCCGGTATCCGAATATGGGGTTCGAAGGTGATGATCATGCCTGGCTCCAGCACCAGCTGGGACTTAGCGTCGATAGAGGCGCGCTCATGAGGACCAAGCCCAATGCTATGGCCGATTCGGCCAGGAGTGTGTGCGCCATAGCCTCGAGCCTCGAGTCCTTCGCGTGTCTTTTCGAATAGATCCCTCCAAAGTGTGCCGGGCTTGATAAGCGGATCGACAGCTTCACGGATTTCAAGGATTGCCTCAAATGCCCGTTTACAGGGCTCTGGCAGCGGCCCAATAGCAACGGTGCGCTCATTCTCCGCGTGCATCCCGTTGGCCACTGTCCAGCTCATTAGCGAAACGGTCTCACCGGGAAGAGGTCTGCGCTGCGTGGGATTGTCGCAATTGAGAAACGTACGCTCGCCAGATAATGCCCAAAACCAGAGGCCATTGTGGACGCCCCCCTCAAAGGAGCCAAAATCGCACACCTCGACATTAGGAAAATTTTTCGCCCAGAACATGTTCATCTCGTGCATTGCGGATACGCACACATCGCGTTCGGTGCCCCCTCCGCGAAGTCCAGCGATCGCCGTCTCCATGCCTATATCGGAGATCTTGGCCGCGATCCGCGCATGGGCAATCTCGTCGGGGTCTTTAGTTAACCGGCAAACGTCTATTAGGTCGCTAACATCCACAAACTCTGCCTTTGGGAATATAGCTTCGAGCTGACGGCGACATTTGATGGATATGAATTCCTCTTCGACTCCAATCGTCTTATGTTCGACGCCTAGCTCCCGGAGGATGGAAGTTAGGGCGGTCTGCCAATCCGGCCCTGTTGTCTTCTTGTCGCCCCAAACGCCAAATAGCCGAATATCTGCCACGCGCGAACCAGCGCGGCCATGTTCTTCCCGCAGCGCATGCAGCAGCAGGACAGGCTCATGGTCAGCGGCTAAAACTGCAATCACGGGCTGTGAATAAATGATTGGGTTGAAGCCGGTGATGTAAAAGCTGTGCTCGGGCTTAAAGCATATGATCACGTCAACGCCCTGATTGGCCATCTGCGCTTGCAAACGTCCGATGCGTGGAGGCTGCGTGTTGTGAGTTCTTGTATTTGGCCGAAAATCCACACTTCGTGGATGATGGTCAAGTGATTCTAACGAGGACATTGCGAGCAAGACTCCTATAGTTTGTTGGCGAACATTTACGTCACCGATTTTCTGTCTCGGGCACTAAACAGCCGCGCTTGATACCTCGTGGGCGGCAAACCGATCTTTTCCGCGAAGATTTGAAACCGTTGGAGAACGAACTTCGCAAACGCGCCCTTCGAACCCGTTCCAACTACGCTCTCTATGCCGTAGACACGGCGCTAGCGAACGCTTTAATCTCTGCTGGTTTTCGATGCGGGAACGCTACCCCTAGGTTCCACGGGAAAATAAAATGGATCCAGCGGTGCATGCGGACGACATACGTCATCATGGCACCGGTTAGCTCGACGTACTGCTCCTTGGTTTCGAGTGTATCGAGCGCATCCGAGTACATCTGTCCAATTTGATGCATATTCGTCAGCCCTAGGTCCGTCATGAATTCAAAGACGTTGAAGGTGCCGGTCAGGAACTCTCTGGTAATCCGGTTCATGGTCGCGAGCTGCATGTCTTCGTACTTGGAGACCTTGAGGAATCGGTACATGACGTCCGCACCGACGAGCATCAGGTACGCTTCCAGATGTACGATGACAGAAAATGACTGCTCACCACTTCCGGCGCCACTCTCGATCACCCCCCACCTGATTTTCTGTATTTCTTCTGGCTCATTGAACCAGACGCGGTCGATTTCCTTCTCGATCATTGCCTTGGCTTTGCGCCAGTCGCCCTCAAATTTGGTAATTGCGGACATTACGCAGCCCTCCGGATATTGATTTCCACGATATTGCGCCGTGGTTGCGCCACGGTCTGTTCGTAGACGAGGCCACCTAGCTGCTTGAGAATCGGCAGGTCCTCCTCGAACACTTCAGCGAACTTGTTCACGTTGGCGCTTTCCGTAATCTTGCCGTAGGTGAGGCAAATGGTCTGCCCAGGGGCGTACAGGTAGACGGCGCCAGGATGGCGCTGGACCATGTTGTTCTGGCCAAGATGAACAATCCGAGTTGGTATCCAGATCGCCTCACCGGAAATCACTACATGCCCGAGCACGCTTTTCAACGGAAGCTGCGACAGCACTTCCTCGACCACGTCAGGGTTATCCTCTCTCAAAAGCCTTGCACGGAGTGAAAGGCCCATACCCGGTGCATAAAACTCAAGTCGTTCTTGGGAGGGCATTGGCAACTCCTGTTGTCCCGGTTGCGGCGGAGAGCAGAGAAGCCTTACTCGCTGGATTTGCTGCTGCTGCCGTTCCTGCCGTTTAGACTGAACCTGCAAAGGTCATGCCAGTCACTATGGGAAGTTCTGGAGAGATAATTATCCAGTAGATCCAAGCAGTTAGTTGAAAGCGCATCCGACCGCCAACTCCAACAATTCACGTCGCGAACCCGACAAGTTGTGCAAAGTCGGGGTCAGGAATTGAGGTTTATCGAAAGTAGATGTGTTCGCTGATAGTGACCAATCCCATGAAGTTTGGCCAAGTTTGTCGTAGCGGGAGGCAATGGGGTTGTGATAGAGGTTATGGGAAAGGCCACAAGGCGGGTTTTTGCACATGGCTGACGCGCGCCGCCATCCGGGATGGCTCGAACCCGCCACGACACGTTCCTCCCACCCCGGACGAGGTGGCTTGGCGGCGGAAGGTATCCGCCACCTCCAGCACAGATCGCCTGGTGCGATCAGGCCGGGCCATCGTGGTTGTTCCCACCCGGGTGTAACGCGCCAACCAATGATTATCGGCGTGCTCCAGCATACCTGGACGACCCGAATATCAACTCTGTCAGGAAGGAGCTGCCATGTTGGGACCCATTATCGAGAAGTGGGTCGGCCGGCTGCATGGTCGCCATTTCGATTGGCACGGCGCCGCGGCTCGCAAAAGAGCCAGTATGATCGTTCGTGCCATGGCGGAATAGTGGTCCCTTGCCTATGGAAGCCAAAACTGGATGGGTCAGATGGGTTGTCCAGCGAAACCAGTTTTTCTCAGTATGTTGTTTGGCGGCCGAGAGATTTTCGACTACGTTGATCATGGCACGGTAGCCCCCCTGCTGTTCACATGCATAGTCAGCAAGCCCTATGCCAAGCTGAATTGTCTCAGATCTGTAGGCTAGCTGCGGTAGCGATGTTTCGAATCTCCGAAATTGTCGGACATAGGACATACCGGGCGCGGTGGAACTACGCATGCTTGCCGAGAAACCTGAAATACGGAACATGCTAAGGGCTATTCGACTCAAGCAAATACTTGGCAAGCTCCCAGCCCCAATGCCTGAGAGGAGCCTCGATGATATGGTTGAGGGTCGCGTCCCCGCAAGAAGTGTAGCAGGAAAGTAGCAAAGCCGCTCGCGAGCGCGCCGTCGACAGCGCCGTAGCGAGCGGGCGGCGTAGCGGTGGTGATCTGAACCCTTCAAACTGGACCAGTTTTGGTTAGAGTTTTCCGGTGCATTTTCCTGGCTGGGAAAGGAACGGAAGACGATGAAGGCATCGCAGTTTTCGGACGCCCACAAGGCGTTCATCCTGAAGCAGGGTGATGAAGGTGTGCCAGTCGCTGAGATCTGCCGGAAGGCGGGGATCAGCCAGGCGACGTATTTCAACTGGAAGAAAAAGTATGCCGGCATGCTGCCGGCGGAGATGAAGAAGCTGAAGCAGCTCGAGGACGAGAATGCGCGGCTGAAGAAGATCGTCGCGGACCTGACGTTGGACCGCGAAATGCTGCAGGATGTTATTCGCCGAAAGCTTTAAGGCCTGCTCGCAAGCGTGACGTGGTGAAGGCATGTGCCGGGACTGGGCAATCGATCCGGCGTGCCTGTGGAGCGTTGAACTTCGATCGGTCGACCGACCACTACACCTCTCGCCGTGCCAATCAGGCCGGCCTGGAACGTCGTATTCGCGAGATCTGCGAGACCCGTGTGCACTACGGCTATCGGCGCGTGCATGTGCTGCTGGAACGCGAAGGTTGGGGCACCAGCATCAAGCGAACCTATCGCATTTACAGGGACTTGGGCCTGCAGCTGCGCAACAAGACTCCAAAGCGCAGGGTCAAGGCAAAGCTGCGGGAAGATCGGCAGACAGCCATCTGCCCGAAAACGATGTCTGGGCGATGGATTTCGTGCACGACCAACTCGCGACCGGAAAGAAGCTGCGGGTTCTGACGGTGGTCGACACCTTCTCACGTTATGTGCCGGTGCTTGATCCGCGTCACAGCTATCGCGGCGAAGACGTGGTGCAGACATTGGAGCGGGTATGCCGGCAAGTCGGCTATCCGAAGACGATCCGCGTCGATCAGGGGACGGAGTTTGTGTCTCGCGATCTCGACCTATGGATCTATGCCAAGGGCTTCACCCTGGACTTCTCACGTCCGGGAAAGCCCACGGACAACGCCTTCATCGAAGCCTTCAACGGCCGCTTCCGGGCGGAATGCCTGAACCAGCACTGGTTCCTGACCCTTGCGGATGCGCGCGAAAAGATGGAGGATTGGCGTCGATACTACAACGAGGAACGGCCTCATGGCGCGATCGGCAATAAGGTGCCGATCTCGCTGATGAATTCCGGAGGCGCAACCAGCCCGCCTCCCTGAATGAAGCCGGAAAACTCTAGCCTCCGGTGGTCCAGAAGCCTGGGGCGGTTCATTAATAGGCCGGATTCTAATTCAATCTGGAGGAAATTACCCGTGGCAGGTCATCTTGGCTGCGATTGGGTTGCAAAGGTACACGGGCGCTGCGGAATATTTTGTGTCATCGCTCTTGATGTCACCGCTCTTCATTCCGGCAGCAATCGTTGCGTTGGCCTTGTTTCAGATTATCTTCATGATGGGAGGCGGCAACAATATTTGGATTCTCGTTGCAGCACATATAGGCGTAACGCTTCCTTACCCCGTCCGCAACGTCATGGCTCAGATAGGCGCAACACCATCGCAAGCTCTTCGGCGCGTAACTCTGCCTTTGCTGAAGGCGAGCATCGTTCCATCGCTGATTATTGTATTCGTGCTGTCGTGGAACAACTACACCGTCTCGGTTTTCCTTGCGAACAAGGACTGGACCACGCTTCCCCTACAGCTACGTGCATATCTACAGTACGAGTATGAACCTTTCGTGGCCGCAATGCCGACGATCCTGATCATCGCGTCGATCATCTTGTTGGGTCATCGTGGACCGTACGGTCGGTCTTGGGACTGTCAGGAAGCCCGGTTCCTAACCGCCTCCATCATTCAGCGGCACATCGTGGCCAAACACATCTGCGTTTCGTCGCGCGCGGCGACTAGCTGGCGAATACCTTGCGGCGCTTAGATGATCTTTCAATTGCATCCAGTCTCTTCTGGGCGGCCCCGTTCATGTTGTTGCACATGGCGTCCAGAAGCACCGAAACCAATGCCGAGGCTGCAGCGTGGGAGTCAAACACGAGTCTGCTATTTATGCGTGGCGTCAACAGATAGTCGGCAACACCCTGGTGATCGGAAAAGCTTGCGTCGGCGACGAGCGCGATTTTCAGTCCTATATGGTGAGCTAGCTCGATTGCCTTAATTGTCTCCCGGGGATGCAAAGGCATCATAAACACCAGCATGGTGCGTCCGCCGGCAGCAAAACATTGTTCGATCTGATCCTCGATCATGGATCCACCCGAAGCCAGCAGTCGGACATCGGGATGCACCTTAGCGGCGAAATAAGCAAAGTGCGTGGCAAGGTCCGCTGACGCGCGCAAGCCGAGTACGGCAAGAGGTCGCGAGTTTGCTAGTGCTTTTCCGAATTCGTTGATTGTCCTCTCGTCCGAGACAGATTGTGCGAGCTCTGTAAGATTGGCTGCTTCGGCCGTCAGTGCGATTTGATATCGGTTCGCCTCCGTTACTGCCGGTGTGTCTGGCCTTGCCTGCGCGGTACGCAGCACGCGCCGCATTTCCAGATATCCGTCGAAACCAAGTGCCACTGCGAAGCGCGTGACTGATGGCTGGCTGACGTTGGCTAGTTCCGCGAGTTCCATGCTGGACAAAAAGCCAAGCTGTGCGCTGTTTTCGATCATCTGCTGCGCAATCCTACGGTGCGCGGGAGTCAGCCGCCGACCAGCGGTTCTGCGTTCAATCTCTGCTATAAGCGCCTGACGATCGGTAGGCTGCGGGCCTGCAGCATGGGAATCTACGCCTTCTTCACCGATCTCAGTGCTGTCTTCTCTCACGAGAGAACTCCGTCTGAATTAAAATATTCAGAATCAAGGCTACCCTGTAGCGCGGTTTCGGTCAAAAGCAAAATGCCACGTAGATGATATGACATTTCTCAGGACGGGACAGTAAGGAAAGCGCGCTCGCGCAGACGCGTCTCGAGAAAATGTTAGGAGAGGGTCGGGAGGAGAGAGCCAAGGGCGTGACGGCGCACAAGATCCGCCAATGGAGCGCGCTCCCCACGTTTTAGAAGCTCAATCATATCGAAGTGTTCCTGCGCAGACCTTTGTAGCATCACCGCGGTGTACCTTTCCCTTTGTACATGAACCGGTATTCGATCCCTGAGATCGAATACCAAGTCGACAAGATCTCGATTCGGGCAGGTGCGGAGCAGCTCTTGGTGGAACGCTTTGTTGGCCGCCAATTGTTCTGCTGCAGTTCCCGTGGTCACAGCCTCTGCGAATTTCTCGGCCAGCGCAGACAAACCCGTAAAACTCTCTTCGTCCAGCTGGTTTACCACAGTCTCGGTGGCAGCCACTTCGAGGACCGCGCGGATGTTGATGATGTTGTTAAAGCGCTGTGGGTCGAATTCCTTAACGCGATAACCGCGATTGGGAAAAAGCACGACATGGCCTCGTTCCGCTAACCGCTCGAGTGCCTGGCGCACGGCCAGCCGAGAAACGCCGTAGGTTTGCTCCAGATCGATCTGCTTCAACCACGCGCCGGGACTGATCCGTCCGACATTTATGTCGCGTTCTATTTGAAGGGCCAAGTCCCTCGGCCCTGCTCCATTGTGAACTGATTTCACCATTCCGTTCGCACCGTTTTCATAACTGACAACCAAATTAATCAAATTTTACTATTACCTCAAGTTGGAGCCATTGACATTAGAATTAAAGAGAGCATGATTGGCGCCAATCCTGGTCAATAAATTTGGAGTTTGGCTCAATAACATGCCGATTTTAAAAGGGAAACTCAGCGAGTATAGACTTGGGGTCGACTCCGGCGGCACCTTCACAGACATTTGCGCTCTCGATGAAAAAACAGGAGCATTCACAATTTGGAAAGTCAGTAGTACGCCTGCTGATCCCTCGGTTGGGATTACTGAAGCTGCCCGCAGCATGCACCGATTGCTCAAGGAGCGAGACGGTACAGATCCCAACTTCAGCTTCTTCGGCCACGGTACGACTGTGGGCACAAACGCTCTCATCGAAAGGCGCGGTGCGCCGACAGCCTTGCTGACCACGGCGGGTTTTCGCGACGTTCTTGAAATCGCCCGCCAGCGACGGCCGGAGCTTTACAATTTACAGACAATGCGGCCGGAACCGCTGGTACCGCGCGATCTGCGCTTTGAGGTAACCGAACGTGTTCAATTCGATGGCTCCGTACTAACCCCTCTGGATGAACACGAAGTCCGCAAGCTTGCGCCGGTGATCAAGGCGTCCGGCGTCCGCGCCGTCGCAGTTTCTTTCCTGTTCAGCTTCCTCAATCCGGACAATGAGCGTCGAGCTAAGGCCATACTGGAACAGGAAGTGCCGGAGGTTTTCATCTCGATCTCGTCCGACATCGTTCCCGAGTTCCGCGAGTATGAGCGCACGTCTACTGTCGTCATGAACTCTTACCTCGGCCCGATCATGCGATCGTATATTGATCGTTTGGAGGGCAATCTGGCGGAGATGGTGCCATCGGGTATTATGATTACCCAAAGCAATGGCGGGCTGATCGGCGCCAATGTGGCCGCATCGCAGCCTGTTCGAACAGTTCTTTCCGGCCCCTCGGCTGGTGTTATGGGAGCCGTTGAGATTGGTCGCCAGATTGGTCGCGGCAATCTCATCAGCTTCGACATGGGCGGGACCTCTGCCGACGTCTCAGTAATCAGCAAGTTTGCACCGCGCCACAAGCCAATGGCGAATGTGGATGGCTTCCCCATCAAAATTCCGATGATCGACATTCATGCTGTCGGGGCCGGTGGGGGATCAATCGCCAGGAACGATCATAACCTGATGAAGGTCGGCCCGAGGAGTGCCGGGGCTAACCCAGGCCCGGTTTGCTACGGCCTGGGAAACCTCGAACCTACGGTGACTGACGCGAACGTTGCTCTTGGAATTGTGAACCAAAAGCATCTCTTGAATGGGCGCATGAAGATTGATGCGAACGCCTCGCGGGCGGCAGTGGCAAAACTAGGCGACAGTCTGGGCATAAGCGGCGAACGCGCTGCTGCAGGCATTCTCCAAGTCGTCACCGCCAACATGGTCAACGCAATTAGAGCCATGACGGTAGAGCGCGGACTGGATCCTCGCGACTTCACCCTCTTCTCATTTGGTGGCGCCGGCCCACTGCATTCTGGTTATCTTGCACGGGAACTGGAAATCTCTGAGATTGTCATCCCGGCTTTCCCAGGTGTCATGTGCGCTGTCGGCTTGCTGACGAGCGGCATGCGCATGGATTTTGTCCGCACCCATTACCATGTCCTGAACCCTGCATCGGTGGATGGTCTGCAACAACAGTTCGCAGAACTCTCCCAGCTGGCGAACAAGTGGTTCGACGAAGAGTCCGTCGCTTCACTGCGCAGGAACATAAAAGTTGCGGTTGATCTGCGTTACGCCGGTCAGGCTTACGAACTTACGATCCCGATCATGAACGCGACTGGACGGACAAGCTACGACGAACTCGTCGCTTCGTTCGCGAAGGCGCATCGCGAACGATACGGCTATACGATCGATGAGGAATGTATTCAGATCACCGCTGTTCGGGTAGAGGCCTTCGAAACCCTCACATTCGAAGCTGCGGAAACGGAGCGGCCAGTTTCGGCGGCGGCAATCACTCCGATCGAGTACCGCGAAATCCTCGATATTTACGAGATGAAATCCTATCGCACCCCCGTCTACGCAAAAGCGGAGCTGCCTCGGGAAGTCGAGATCAACGGTCCCTGCGTTGTCGAGCAGATGGACACAACAATTTACATCCTGCGCGGCCAGCGCGCCATCATTGATCGTGGCGCCAACGTCATCGTCACAGCCGGCTGATGTGGGGAACAACCATGAGCAAAATCGATCCCATCACCACCGAAGTCATCTCGAAGTATCTCCAGTCGGTCGTCGACGAAATGGGTAGCGTGATTATCCGCACCGCATTCTCGACCAACATCAAGGAGCGTGAAGACTGCACTACCGCCATCCTCAATGAGAAGGGTGAACTGGTCACGCTTGCTGAGCGCATTCCCTTCCATCTCGGTTCACTGCTCGGGATCGGCAATTACGTTCTCGACCACATCAACCTCGACGAAGTCGAAGATGGCGACGTATTCATCGGTAACGACGCCTATCGCGGCGGCGGGACGCACTTGAACGATATGGTGCTGATGCAGCCGATTTTCGTCGAAGGCCGCTACTGCGGGTGGGCGACCAATCTAGCGCACCATTCCGATTTCGTCGACCGGAGCCACAAGCACATATACCAGGAGGGCCTTCGTATCCCTCCGATCCGGCTGTATCGCAAAGGTGTTCTGCAGCGGGACGTCATGGATCTCATCCTCCTGAATTGTCAAGTTCCGCGTGAGCGAAAGAATGACTTCTCAGCGCAGATGGCAGCCAACCGGCTTGCGATCCAACGCTACCGCTCGCTTTGCGAGCGTTACATGCTTGCCACCGTCAAGGCGGTTGAAGCTGAGATCATGGATTATGCGGAGCGCAAGACCAGAGAGAGCCTCTCTCGCATTCCGAACGGAACCTACAGCTACAGCTCCCGCTTCGACACCAACCTTGTCGACGATATTCTCGATCTAAATATCAAGGTCCATGTAAAGGATGGATCGATTCACTTCAACCTATCAAACAACCCGCGGCAGGTTGAGGCGCCGATCAATATGGTCATCACTGCAACGCTTGCGACGCTTTATTACACGGTCAAAACACTGGTCGATCCCGACGTTCCGCCGAATTCTGGCTTCCACCGGGCGATCAGCGTTTATGCCGAACCGGGTTCAATTTTCAATGCTCAGGAGCCTGCGGCGGTCTACAGCCGCACGGACCTGTCCACGCGCATCATCGACATGATCTTCGCAGCCTTACAGCCAGCCATTCCCGAACAGGTCATGGCAGCATGCACAGGTGGCGGTCTCGTGACGATCAGCGGCACAAATCCGCGAACCGGCCGCTTCTACGTCTATAACGACATGAACGGAGGTGGCATGGGCGCTCGTTACGCCTTGGATGGCATGGACGGCACACAGGTCCATACTACAAATACTGGCAACCTTCCGATTGAAGCGCTCGAACTTGAGTTCCCGCTACGCGTAGAGCGCTATGAACTGGTCCAGGATTCGGGCGGGCCGGGCCGCAGCCGCGGAGGAATGTGCTTCCGGCGTACGGTACGGGTCTTGGGCCATGACGCTGTGGTCAATGCTGGAGGCACAAATGCAATTCTACCGCCGTTTGGAATCGACGGTGGACTGCCAGGGCAGGTCTGCCAGGTCGAAATCAGTGGCGGGGCAAAGCTTCAAAAGCGTAGCGGCAAGCTGACGGCGGATCAGACGGTCACGATGATAGCAGCATCTGGCGGCGGTTATGGCCCGCCATCCGAACGTGCGCGTGAAAAAATCGCGAAGGATCTTTACGAGGGCCGGATCTCGGCCGCCGCTGCCAAGGAGATCTATAACTACACCGCTTGAACAGGAGAGTCGCAATGCAGGGAGAGCGGTCTTCTCTAAGCCCCCAGACAGAAGGGCAGGTAGATCGGACCACGGAGATGCGCTGAACCCCGCGCAAGGAACTGCCCTGATCAGAGACAGGCACTTAGAAGCAGCGCTAAAACGTTCATCCGAATGCTACGTATACAAGATTTCATACAATAGTCATTGGAAAATTGCCATTCACGATAAGAAAAGGGGACCGCAATGACGTCGATAGAGGCGCCCGAGTTTAACTTCCTTCCGCTGCACCTTTCGCTCGAAGGGCATACCGCGCTCCCGAAAGGCACAGAGGACGCGAACAAACCCGTTTGCAGCATCATCAAGGACGCACGACCTTGGGCCGGTGCCTCAAGCAAGCTCGCAACGACGGCTCTAAGCGGCTTGAAGGCACGGATTTGCGGCGTCTCCGCCTTACTCCTGTCGAGCCAGGATAAAACCCAAAGAATGGCGGCCAAATGAACACGATATTTTCAGCCAAAGGAATCGAGAAATCCTACGGCGCCGTTAAGGTTCTCCGCGGGCTGAGCGTCGAGGCGGAGCGCGGCGACGTGATAGCCATCATCGGCTCTTCCGGGTCAGGTAAATCGACGTTTCTACGCTGTTTGAACCTACTCGAAATGCCCGACGCCGGGCGAATCGACTTCGCAGGAAGGACCTTAGACATCGCACAGTTTTCGCGCCTTTTGGCGCGAGAGAAGAACCGTCAAATCTACGAGCATCGCAAGCACATCGGAATGGTGTTCCAAGGCTTCAATCTCTGGTCTGCGAAGACGCTTCTCGAAAATATCACCGAGGCGCCGATCCACGTTCACAAGCGAAGCGCGAAAGAGTCTATTCAGCAGGCTGAAGAGCTCTTGGAGACGGTCGGCCTCTCCAGATTCAAGAATGCCTATCCGAAACAACTTTCGGGCGGGCAGCAGCAACGTGGCGCCATTGCACGCGCTCTTGCCATAAATCCATCTCTCATTCTCTTCGACGAGCCGACCTCGGCTCTCGATCCGGAACTCGTGGGCGAGGTTCTCCAAGTCATGCAGAAACTCGCTGAGGCTGGCACGACCATGCTGGTAGTCACTCACGAGATGTCCTTCGCACGTAACGTTTCAAGCAAAGTGATCTTTTGCGAGAGCGGTGCGATCGGAGCTCAAGGAACGCCAAGTGAGGTCTTCTCGGCGGACCAGCCGGCATCCCTGAGAAAATTTCTTTCAATCGCTTAAGATCAACAACGAAAGGGGAATGAAATGAAGAAAATATCTAGCATCCTGACCGTTGCGATGGTGGCTCTGGCGACCTCGGCTTCGGCACAGAGCGGCGAGTTGCGCGTCGTTACAGAAGGGGGATTCCCACCCTGGAACTTGACGGATCCCTCGGGCGCGGTCAAAGGCTTCGAGATCGACTTCATGAACGCTGTTTGCAGCGAGCTGAAGGTCCGGTGTACTTTTGCCACACAGTCTTTCGACGCGATGATCCCGGCCATAAACGACGGCAAATTTGATGTAATCGTGGATGCGCTGGGCATTACGGCAGCGCGCAAGGAGGTCGTCGATTTTACCGCCCCATACGCTAGTTTGTGCTATTCCTTCGCTTCGGTCAACTCCGATGTGAAAAAGAGACTGCCGACCGAAGATCGCATCGAAGTGCTCACCGATGCCAACCTTGAAACGAATATGGCCCGGTTCAGAGACGCGTTTGAGGGGGCTAAGATTGGAACGCTCGCCTCCGGCACTTCGACCCGTTTCGTTGCGAAAAACCTGCCGAGTGTTTCGACGAACACTTATAAGACGTCGGCAGCCCGCGATCTCGACCTCAAGGCCGGCCGAGTGGACATACTCCTCGCATCCAAGGACAACCTACTTGCCCTCAAGCGAACGGAGAGCATCCCTGAGCTGGAGTTGGTCGGTCCATGCCTGCGAGGCGATCTGTTTGGCACTGGGGGGGTTGGGATCGGCCTTAAGAAAGGCAATGCTGAACTGAAGGCTAAGCTTGACCCAGTGATCAAGAAGCTTGTCGACAAAGGTACTGTCAAGAAGCTTTCCGAACAGCATTTCGGAATCGACATGAGTCCCGTCGGGCTCAACTAATCGAGCTTCGACGAGTCCTTGCGGGCACGGAATCTACAAGGCCGCATTTTGGCGGCCTTCGCTCCAGGCACTTGACTGAAGGTCCAGTAATCAGAGTCGCGCGAGTGCATGTCCAGTGAAGATGTCGACTAAGCCCGTCCCGCGGATGTCGACTAACCTGTGGAAAACTGGACTTTCTCTCAGCGCGCCAGGGGATGTAATATGACATGGCTTGAGACAGATCTTCAGCTTGCAATCGACTGGTTTCCTTACCTCATGGCAGGGGTTGGGATGACACTATTGCTGTCGACCGGGTCACTTCTCATCGGAGTCTTTGTTGGTGGGCTCGGTGCGACACTTAAAATACGTGGATCCGTCGCCACGCAGCTACTGATGCAACTTTATACGACCATAGTACGCAGCGTTCCCCAGCTGATTATAATCTATTACTTTTACTTTGGTCTCAATGCGGGCCTTCGGTCCGTTCCTCAACTTCCAGGCCTCCCCTCACCGTTAGAGTTGCCAGTAATATTGGTGGCATTCTTATCCTTGGGCTTTATCGCTGGAGCGTTGGCAGTTGAATTATTCAGAACTGCCTACGCTGCTGTGCCCCAAAGCGAGGTGCTGGCGGGGAAAGCCTATGGCATGCCCCCGTTCATGCTATTTCGCCGTGTCCTCTTCCCTCACATAGCACGCTATTCTCTCCCGGGTCTGGGGAACGTCTGGCTCCACACTCTGAAGGATGCGACCCTTATCTCGGTTATGGGCGTGACCGAACTTATGCGCTCAACAACCGTCGCGGCGGAATCAACCGGCGAGCCGTTTCTTTTCTATCTGCTCTGCTCCCTGCTCTATCTGATCATCACAATCGCTTCCGGTGGCCTGTTCGCGCATCTAGAGCGTCGCTATACCGTATGAGGCTTGCACATGACCTATCTTGAAATCATTATCGAAGTCGCCCGCGGTATTCCGGTGTCGTTCGGAGTGGCAATAGGCGGCATCACTATCGGCTGCGTGCTGGCTTTCCCATTGGTCTTAGCTCGACTAAGCAAAAGCGCGATATCGAGATTTGTCGCCTGGGCTTTCCTTGAGGTGATCCGCAGCATTCCGATGATCGCGATGTTGTTTATGCTCTATTACGGTCTTAGTCAGTTTGCTGCCGTGCGCTCCAGCATCTTCTGGCCGATTCTCCGCGAGCCTCTTTGGTGTGCAATCATTGCGCTGTCGTTGAAAGCGTGTGCCTACACTTCGGAAATCTACAGGATTGGTATCATCTCCGTGCCGGAAGGTGAAATACTTGCCGCCCGCAGTTTCGGTTTCGCCGGGTACCGCTTTTACAGGTCAATTATTGTCCCGTACGCAGCGCGCATTGTTCTTCCTGCACTCAGTAATGAGTTCGTGATTCTGGTGAAAGCGTCGTCGCTGGCTTCGCTTATCACGCTCATGGATATCACGGGACTGGCTGCAGGCATTGCGACCGAAACCTTCCGACCGCTGCCTGCGCTGACGGTTGCGGCATTCTATTACCTCGCTTTTAACTCGTTAATGGTGGCTGCAATCCAATATTTCGAGCGGCGAATTGCAATCTAAATTCGTTGGGGCCACCAAACAAGGAACGGAAATCACATGAAAATCACGGCCGTCGATCTTTTTGAAATTCGAATTCCGTATCGCAGAAACCACACCTTGAGTTCCGGCCCCCTCCACGGTGCTAATTCGGTTGTAGTGAGGATTAGTACAGATGAGGGGTTGATCGGCGCTGGCGAAGCCTCCATTCCGGGCGGGCCAGGTTGGAGCGAGGAGTCTGCCTCCTCTGTTCGTATGGTCATTCAGGAGTACCTCGCCCCGGCGCTCATGGGCCGCGATCCGCGGAATTGCTCTGAAATCGCCGTGTCCATGCAGAGGGCGGTTCGGGGCAACCCTTTTGCGAGAGCCGCCCTTGAAATGGCATGCTTCGACATAGCTGGACAGGCATTCGACGTTCCTGCAGCTCAACTCATGGGCGGCCGGCAACGACAATCTGTTCCAATGGTGTGGTCTCTGGCATCCGGAAATGTCGACCAGGAGATCGAGGAGGCTCAAAAGGTCAATGAACAATATGGGTTCACTCTATTCAAAGTGAAAGTGGGTTACGCGAAGCCACTGGTCGATCTGTCAAGAGTTGAGGGGCTAACCCGAGGGTTGCCTGACGATTTCGAGATAAGGCTCGATGCGAACCAAGGCTGGAACGAAATGACTGCGGCCTGGATGCTACCACGTCTAAGGGATATCGGCATCACTGTGTTGGAACAACCGATACCACGATGGGATCTTGAAGGCATGTCTCGCCTCAAGCGGTTGGGCCATGTCGCCATCATGGCGGACGAGGCGGCGATGAATTCGAACGACGTCATCAACATAATTCGCTCCGCGTCAGCGGACATGATTGCCCTAAAGGTGGCAAAGGCTGGCGGTATGCTTGGAACGCTGCAGAGCGCGTTCATCGCTGATGCTGCTGGTTTGCCGTATTACATGGGATGCATGATGGATACAGGGCTGGGAACATCGGCTTACCTGCAGACCGCATCCGCACTCAGAGATATGAGCTACGGGGCTGCATTGCCGGGCCCGCTGATGCTGAGCGAGGACATTCTGACGAATCCCATCACTTACAGCGACGGCTGTGTGCATGTCCCACTCGGCCCTGGGCTCGGTGCCTGCGTGGACTGGGAAAAAGTGGCGTCACTCGTAAGCGTGGCGTAATGACCGCGCGGAAGCGCTCGGTCTGGAGCCGGATAGTGTCCACTGTGGATTTAAGTGGACACTACGATTGGGTGGACCAGTTCCAAGGAAGGAGTTCGTCGATCCTATTTGCGGGATAATCGGCGATGCGATTGATGGTAGGCGTGCGGGTTGATGCCGCCCATTTTGCAGGTCTCGACGATCGTGTAGATAACGGCGGCGCGCTCACCGCCGGCGTCTGAGCCGCTGAAGAGATAGTTCTTTCTTCCAAGGGCCATCTACCGGACAATCTGCCCATATCAAGCGCCTAAGAAAAACAGATTAGAGGCGGTCGGAACCTCGCTCATCTGAACCCAGCGATCAAAGTCAATAGACAACGAAATACGTCCCCGCCATTTGGAACCACTCTTCTAACGAGAAGTGTTTCATTATTGTTTGGCAATAAGCAAGCAAAGGTTGATTGCACTGTTTGCGGTTTAGGACAAGGCCCTGCACCTTCAATGGAAGCAAACTGCTGCCGGAAACGCCCAACAAAATCGTGGTCGGAATTTCTGCTTTGCCGGATTCTCAGATTCTCAGACCTTTCTGCTTTAACAAACTATCCATCAATGACTCGGTTTGCACCGAGCCTAAATGGCCCGCCGAATTGCATCGACAAGGTCAGAAAGATTGGGATGTTCGCTGATGCGCTCCGGATTTTTCAGTCTGTCTCTGAGAGCGATTGTCATTTCGAACTGAACCCCCATCCCGGATTGGCCGCGATTGCAGATGTTGGCAATGTTGATGCCCTGCAGATCTGGATCATTATGACGGGCTACCGCAAAGCCGGCGTCCAAAAGATTCTTACCCATCTTCTCGATCAGCCGCTTATGTAGGCCGCCCAGAAAGATGGTTTCCCCTTCTCCGGAACAGCCATGGAATGCAATCGCAACCTCACTTTTGCGGACGAGGGCATCACCTCTCGGTTCGTTGAAGGTAGTGGACGTGATGTGCAGATCTCGGTTTCCCGAATTTTTGCGGCCTTCGAACAGATAGAGGCTCCACGTGTCCGACGCCACAGCTCGGGCAAGTTCGGACGTGCCGGGTTCGATTTTGCCGCCATGCGGAGCGATGACGCATACATCGCTGCCTCGATCCAGGGCCGTAATCGAAAAGGCATCGGGCTCCGCATCTGCCAGGGCGGCGAAGTTGATAGATTTGTCTTTCATGGAACTCGCTCTTTGGTCGGTTGATCCAGCGTCGACGATTCGCCGATAAGATGAATGTTGACATTGCGGATGGATACCAACACGGCGTTAGCCCGAGGTAGACCCGGCTGAGCAGATAAAGACTGGTCGAGGATGAGAGTTAACAGTTACACAACAAAAGACAATAATCGTCTGACCTGGCGTAAACGCTTTAAAGAGTTCGCTAGCAGGGGCTCGTTGGCCCGCATGCCTTCCAAATGGACGCGTGCCAGGGTTCCTAGCAGGTCACGGCCCTGGGGCGTCATCACGATCATCACGCTTCGCTTGTCGTCTTCCGCTGGGAGGCGTTCGACCAGACCATTCGAAGCCATTCGATCAACGAGTTGTACTGCCCCATTGTGGTGCATGAGCATCTGTTCGGCAAGGTCGCGAAGCCGAACCTGTAGTCGTGGCGCCGTTCGGATGACGAGAAGCGCCTGATATTGCTGAGAGGTAACGCCGTGCTCCCCTAGCGCGGCTTCGCTGAATAAAAGAAAGCGCCTCACCGCCAGCCTAAACCCGGCGAGCCCGAAATAGACATCGTCATTCAGCGCTGGAGCGCCGCGTCTTGATCGAGGCATTCAAAAATTCCTAGGCGGTCTGCGAGTTCAAGCGGGGGGCCTATCCATCGCCTGCTCTGGCTCGTTGATCATGATCGCATCGAGTAGTCAAAATCACTATAACAATTTGGTGACTTTTCTCATTTTGGGACGCAATGACATCAACAATGTCATTATTGTGCGCCGCTATGAAAAACAGTGGCCAAGTGGACGGACGATTTTCCTACCTCCGCGGACCGGCTGCACAAGAATGATGCTCTAGAGGGTCGCGGCCGGTAGCTCGTGAGTTGGGGCCAGCTCCTGCTGACCAGCAAGACGGCAGATCCGGTGAAATGATAGATCCCGGAAACCTTCTCCATCGGCACCGGTCGCGTTCTCGTACTTTCAATAACGAACAGGTCAGCCGCTTTATGTCACGATGTGACTGCACTCTAATCCTGCGCCTAGCGCGATGACTATTCTCGCCCTCTCATGTTGACCGGTCTTTGAGCCAGCAACATAGTGGCTTTCCTCTCGATAGTCGAAGCCGCAACCGCTCTCGTTACGATCGCTGCGACATCTGCTATCGCTGCCTCAGTGCTCGTCTTCGGCGTCTGCTGGCGCCCATCGAGCGCTCGGGCGTGTGAACTCGCTGTGGATAGGGTGAGTTTGGTCCCGTTAAAATCGGTCGTTGGCCTTCCCGGACGCCGAGGGTTGATCCACCATTCGGATCATTATATCATGGCATGATATTTGCAGAGCTCGAATTCACTATGTATAAGCTCGATTCAGAAAGGCAGCAGCGGTGGTGGAACATTACGTGCATGAGATCACACGAGAACATATCGTCACGTCTCGATTTCTCTGGTGCCCTCGGTCTTCAGGATTGGCGATCGACCCGCTTCTGCGATCTTGAGGATCACCTCTGCATTGCGTTGTCCAACGATAGAACGTTGTCGTGCGGAGGAGTCAGGTCTCCATCTTTATCGACATGACAGTTTTTGAAATATTGCTCATGCTGGTCGGGCTCTTTATCCCGAAAACCGGGATGCCGCTCTTTGAGAGCACGCGATTCGAAGAGTTGACCGCTTGGCGCCTAATGGCAAAACTCGAGCGTGGATGGCCGCTAAGACCTAGAGAGCGAGGTTAAATCAAATTTGGTCACTGAATTTGAGTGGGTCGGCTTCGTGGTGAGAGGTGTTAGCGGCATTGGAACCAGATCGGTGACCCGGTCAATTAACTTATCGGATCGCTATCCTGCGTGTTTCTTTCTGCGGAATTAAAGTCGGTTCGACCTGCGGGTCACCTGCAAGGAATTTTTGTATGACACCGGACACCTCCTGCTGGCGAGACAGTGGCGTATACGATGCCCTCGATGATATGACTCCCGACGAACTTGCTTGGGAGTTTCTTCGCCGGAATAGGTCTTATCAGTCTTATTACCGCGGTTTGGTGATGAACGGAGCTCAGAGGGAGCCTTTGCCGCACGAGGAGGTGCGGCGATGGGGGCTACGATTTCGCGGCCCGACCCGCGCTTTCCGCTACGGAGCAGTCGGTGCTCTGGTCGCCTTTGATCAACCCCGGGATCCCTATCTTGGGACCTCTGCACCCGGATATCGGCATCGTGCGCGATAGCCCTGATGGCCGGCACGTCATCGGCGATTCCAACGTCGTGCTCGATGGCGTCGAGCCGAACCAGGCGGTTTCTCATATCATTTTTGACCGGAACACGCCCGACCGGCTTGATGCGACGGACCGGATCTGGCGCGCCTCGAATGGCCTTCCCGTGCCGCCTGATAGACGAATAACGCCCGACAGGCGGCGCCGATTGCGGCATAAGATTCAGGCCGCTGATGGGCGCAGCAACGGCGCCACTTTCCGCGAAATCGCCATTGTTATCTTCGGCGAGGCGCGGGTCGCCGAAGAGCCGTGGAAAACCTCTTCGCAGCGTGACAGGGTGATAGGGTTGGTCAAAGGCTCCTCCGAGCTGATCGCCGGCGACTATGTCCTTCTCCTTCGTAAGCGCCGCCGATCCTAGTGGATCGGACTGGCACAAGGGGGGGAATTTTAGATCCCCTTAATTCCCCATCCCCCCTGAAGACTTTCCTCTGGCATTTGGCAGCGGGCCGCCGCTGATCCGCAGCGGCGGCCCTGAACCCGACGGAGGCCCTACCAATGCGATCCGATTTTGCCCCTCTACCGCCGCGCTTCCTGCGCACCAAGGAAGCCGCCGAGTTTCTTAGCCTCTCCAGTCGCACGCTGGAGAAGCACCGCACCTATGGGACCGGCCCGGCCTACCGCAAGCTGGGCGGCCGTGTCGTTTATGCTGTTAACGATCTTGAAGCCTGGGCCGCGCGAGGCGCCGTTACCTCGACGTCCGATCCGCGTGGTTCCGTTCATCCGGCCAAGAGCCAGGCGCCGCCGGCCGTGCCGAAACGCCGCCGCGACGCACGCTAATCGCGATTCCCGAATGGCGGCACGGCATCAATCTTCTTCGCTGCGCGGACAGCTCTACCTGTTTCGAGCGCTCTCCGGCAACTTCGCAGCCCGAGACATACAGGATCGTCTGAGGTTGCTCGCCCTGCATTGGTGCGCGCAAATCGCTACACCATTGGGAGCGCCTTGAGTGATTCTGTGTCCACAAAGGAGACTTGGACATAATGACATTGACTGGCGTCGGCCGATCGGGGTCGCTTCGGGTGGCGAAGGTTCTTCGCAATGGAAAGCGGCGGTTTGATCCTGTTGAGAAGGAGCATTTGATCGATGCGGCCCTTGAGCTGGGGATATCGATTGCAGGCCTGGCTCTCGCCCACGGGATCAATACCAATCAGTTGCCCTGGGTCAAGATTCGCCGGGAGCGGTCGGCGGAGAGTATGTTGACCGGTATGGCGAACAGCGCGCCGCTGGCCTTCGTTCCGGTGGTTGCGGCATCGCCGACTGAACGACCGGAGGACCCGTCGAGTCCGACATCGCCACGGATGCGTTTGAAGGCATCGCCCCCGGCGTGCGGCTTGAGCTTGAAGATGCGGAGCCCAAGCTCTGTCTGCAATGATCGAAGCGTCGGGGCGTTGCGATGTTCCGGCTGGCTGACGATCTGCGCGTCTATCTTCACCGGGAACCGATCGACTTTAGGGCCGGGATCAACAGCCTTGCGATCCTGGTCTGGAATTGATGGCGCTTTTGGCGGCGAATGCTGCCGAAATTGCCGCGCTGAAGGCCGAGAAGGATATTCTTGCGCAGCGCGTCTTCAAGCTCGAGGAAGAGCTGGCGCTGGCGCGTTGCATCGGTTTGCGCCGCGTAGTGAGAAGCACGTTGATCGCGTCTTCAATGAAGCTGAACAGGTTGCCGTGGAGGATGAAGCCGAAGGCGACGACATCGATCTCACCGATTTGCCGGACACGGGATTGCCATCCGTCGAAAAACGGAAGGGAAGAAGCGCGGCCGCAGGCCTCTGCCGGCAAACCTGCCGCGCCAGCGCGTCGAATATGACCTTGCCGACGACGAGAAGCTCTGTCCGTACTGCAGCCACCAGATGCATCGCATGGGCGAGCTGATGACCGAGCAGCTTCACAAGGGGTGAAGGTCACGGTTCTGCAGAATGTTCGGTCCAAATATGCGTGCCGCAACTGCGACCCGTACCGGGATCAATACGCCTGTTGTCATGCGCCGATGCCGAAACAGCCCTTGCCCGGCAGCATCGCCACGGCCTCGACGCTGGCCGTCGCGCTCGTCCATAAATATGTCGACGGCACGCCGCTCTATCGGTTGAGCCAAGCCTTAGATGTGCAGGCGTCCCTGTCAGCCGTGTTGCTCTCGGCCACTGGGTGTACGAGCGAGAAACACCTGTCTCGTATCTATGACACGCTGAAACTGCGGCTTCGATCGCAGACCGTCATCCAGGTGCTGAAGGAGCCGGGCAAGGAAGCTACCAGCACGTCGTATATGTGGGCCTTTCGCTGCGGCGAGGACAGTAAACAGTCGATCGTGCTGTTCGATTATCGGCCCGGCCGTAGGCAGGAACACCCGCAGGCCTTCGGCGACTATCGCGGCATCTTGATGATTGACGGCTATCAGGCCTGGCGTACGTTGAAGGTGCAACGCATTTCGGGTGCATGGCGCATGCCAGGCGGAAGTTTGTCAATGCTCCCAAAGCGCGCAAGAAACCCAGTGGGCCGCCGGCGCAGGCCATCAAGTTCTTCGACCAGCTCTACGGATTAAAAGGCAGGTGCGGGACGGAAAGCCGGATGACGGCGAAACGCGAGATCACTAGATGCGTCGCTTTCGCCAGAAACACAGCGTTCCGGTCCTTTCCGCCCTCAAGAAATGGCTCGAAATAATCGCGGCAGAGCTCGTGCCCGACACCAGGTTTGGCGATGCCGTTTCCTATACGGCCGTCGGCTCCCTGTGGAAAGCCTGTGGAAGCCGTCGTGCTATCCGGAACCGAGATTGACGTGCCATGGGGAACCGGCCTGCCGTGCCATCGGGAACCCAAACAAGGGGTAAAGCACGAAGCCAGAAACGAAATTCGGGCGCCTAACTTAGAGTCTAACATAGAACATAGAATCTAACTCTGAAGAGCGCGGGCGCGATGTGGAAACCTCATTCTCGACGCCGCGAAAGCACTCGAGGTGTCGGCAAGAAAGCGAAGTCCAAGCGGCCGGCGAACGACTTCGTCACGATCATTTCACGCACCAACATCCTGCTGCGTCGCGCTGACAACCGGCGGCACGTCGCCAGCCGTCTGAGTGCCGGCTGCGAGTCACGCGCCTGCACGATGGAGCACCATCAGGCATGGCTCAACGGAGGAGGTTGAACAATGAGTCGCCTCGGTGATGGGCGTCGCCGTCGCCCTTCGTTCCGACTCCGCTGTGTCTCATCTGGAGCGCGTCGGCTAGTGTGCCGATCGGTCTCTATTCCATCGATTCACCACCCGGCATCAGGGGGGCGATCTAGTCGCGGTTATGCCGGACAGGTCACTCGCCGACTTTATCGTGGAGCGCGGTTATATTGGCCGCGACCTGCTACTGATGAAGTATGTGGCGGCGCTTCCCGGTCAGCGGTTTGCCGCGCGGGCAACGCTGTGACGTCGACCGGTGCCAGTCGGCGACGCGCTCGACTTCGACAAACGCGGCTGCGACTACCCGTCTAGCAGGGCTGCCAGCGCCGTACTTCCGGTCCTCGCCACCCGTGGATGTTCCCATGCCGCAGATCGGCACATTCCCCGCGCGAGTAGGCCAGGCTCACCGCCGTATCCGCACGCTCTCCTTCGACCGTGAAACTCATCCTCGTCCGGACCGAGCCGTCCGAAGGGGGAGGTGCGTCCAACTACCGCGTTCATCTCAATGAAGAGGACGGGCCGAGGTTGGTGCTGACTGGAGTCGCGCCGGCGAACGGGAGTTGATCGCGCTCGCTCTACAATCCCGTCTTTCCCGCGCGAACTCGCCAATCTGTTTCGCCGACGACGATACTGCCGCGCCAGGTCGGCGCGCGGGAACCGTCCGCTCCATCGCGACGGGAGTGACTGACGGCCATGAGCCGCACCGTCTTCATTTTCATTGAGCGACAGTCTTGCCATCGAACGGTGCCAAACGTCTGGGCACGGACGCGCCGACGTGCGAGCAATTATTATGTCGCGCATATCGCTTAAAGCCTCGCAGCATTTCAACCTTGGTCGCACGGATCAGGGGGGGCTGCCGCCTAAAGCGGCGGCTACCCGTTGTGTCGTTCTCCGGTGCGATGAACTTGATGCCGGTCCGTGCACGACACGTGAGCCGATTTGCGCGCCAAGCATCGGCAGCCACCCTTAGGAACCGCGCACGCCCATGCTTGCCGCCTACAATTCGGATCCCGCTACGGTGCAGTTGAGCGAGCCCAGCAGCGCCAGAGCCTGGTCTCGGTCAATCGCGGTCCCGATCGCCGGCCGTTGCGGTCGCAGATGACGCTGAGGCCGGCGACATCGTACAAGCATCCGCGTCGTGTTGTGGTTCGAAGTAGAAACGGAATTTCACGAGCGCCTGGAACTGTTGGGCAATCGCCATCGGCATCGTCGCGATAATTTTTGGAGGTGTGCTCGAAATCAACGATGCCTTGTCGACTTCGACAGCGCACTCTCTTGTTCAAGAACTACGGCGGGCAGTAGGTTCGCTTCCAGCGCGGCAATCGCCGTGCCGCCGTTCTCCTGTAATTGTACGCCACACTACTACACCCATAAATCCCTGTTGAACGAACCAAATTTCCGAGTCTTTTAATCATCCCCATCCGGGAACCGTGTGTTTCTCCCGGCGAGATCGGGGACCGAATGGCAGCTTCTCGTCATAGCTCTAAAGGACGTTCGCGACGCGGGCGAATGCTGCGAACGGCTTTGGGATCAGCAATTTGCCGGTTCCTCGAAGACGCCGCCGTCGTCGAGGTAATGTTGAACCGGGGCGGCCGCATCTGGATCGATCGTCTGTCCGAAGGACTACCCCACACGGGTAAGCGCCTGTCTCCCGCCGATGGCGAACGCATCGTGCGGCTGGCCGCGCATCATGTCGGCGCTGAGGTTCATGCCAGCGCCCCGCGCGGTACGGTTTACGTCTCTGCGTCGGCGCTGATCGATGTAGAGCGCAAGGCGGATTTCGAGAAAGCGGGGGAGCATTTCGAGTCCAGCTACTTCCTGACCTTCTGCTATCTTCCACATGCCGAGGACGACCACGCCGAGGCATGGCTTTACGAGGGACGCGAAAAAACCGGCATCGATCCGCATGAGGTTATGAGCGGCTTCGCCAATCGCACCGACCGGCTGATCGAAGCCTTCATGCCGGAATGCCGCTGGCTCGATGACGGAGAGACGCTCACCTATCTCCACAGGTGCTCACCGCGTCCGTGTCCCCTAAACCCCGTCCATCTCGACGCACTGCTTGCCGATCGGCCGCTGATTGGCAAGTGGAGCCGCGCCTGGGGGAGCTCGCATCTGCGCGTGCTGACTTTCATAAGGAGCATTCAAGCCATGATTCAGTCAATCGAAAGAGCACTTCTGATCCTTGAAATCATTGCGAGGGAAGGCGGGGCAGCGAAACTCAAGCATATTTCCGAGAAAGCGAAACTTACCAAATCAACGACACACAATATCCTCAAAACGTTCGCTTCTCTCGGATATGTGAAGAGAGGTATTTGCGACACGCAATATTATCTTGGCGCAGGGATACAAAATATATCGCGGGCAACCGGCGACGATAATGCGCTAAAGGGTTTGCTGAGGCCGACACTCCACAGAATCGCAGAAAAATCGAAGGAAACTGTGTATCTGGCTGTGCTAAACGGCGATGAGGTTTGTTGCCTCGATGCAGTCGAGACCACGCAGATGCGCACCAGGCCGATCGGGGAGCGTGAGCCGGTCAGCCGCTCGGCCGTCGGACAAATCTTCCTGGCATTTGTGCCGGGACTGTTCGAACGTCTGAAAGCCGATCCGAACGAGTCGATCACCAAAGAAATTCAAGAACAAGTCGCGAAAGTGGCGAACATGGGCTTCTCGGTGGCATTGGAGACCATCCACCCCGGAATGAATTGCGTCGCCGTGCCGTGGAGGCAGCGCGGCGAAGTGCGGGCAGCAATTGGTCTCAGTGGACCGTCGGCACGGCTGTCTAACAAGGCGTTAATCTCCCACGCACTTATGATGATCCGCGAAGTCGAGCAATCTTTTGCCAGAACAACAAACTAGGATTAGTCACGCTTCCGTCTTGGCGCATGCTGAGGATGTATTCCAATGAAATCGTCTATCCCGCCGTTTCATCGCCGATGGCACGCCATTACCTCGGCACCATTTGCCCAAGTAGGTCAATGACAGTTCAGTGGGGATATCAATGTCTTCGTCGCAAACATCGACGAAACGTCGTAAAGGCGAATGAGACCTTTATCATTGCTGCAAACGCTCACCGCTTGTTGCGGACGCCACCCCTTCCGCTCTCCAGCCACAGAATATCGCTTTGCGAAAAGCTGCTGCTACTTGTGGCGCTCGGGCGCCGTAATCTGGGACGGAAAGGGGTGGCGAGAGGATACCTTTCGGACATTGTCGCCTCTGACCTGCCACTGAACTTTCATCCTGCGGCGATTAGACCGTATGTTCGCGGGATGAAGGTGGCCCGCCCCCGCGGTAAGCTAAATCGGGGGTTGCTCTGGATAGGCCGGAGCCTTGCCCCATGCTTAGCGAGGGCGAACCATGAAAGAAGA
>Ga0315914_1001716_pt1 | contig 33286 bp, 23 predicted proteins | sample MpolenodulesMG_FD_203920 | JGI IMG/M metagenome (GOLD analysis project Ga0315914, IMG submission 203920) | Medicago polymorpha root nodule microbial communities from Los Angeles, California, United States - elongated nodules | ecosystem: Host-associated > Plants > Roots > Nodule | place: USA...
CCTTCACTCTTTACTTACTGCAAACACAAAACACACACAAACACATTTACTTTGTTAAATTGTTTTTTACACTCTCAGACATCAGAACGTTCTGAAGTCTGGTACTAACTTAATCATTCCAAGTTTAAACTTGAGAATTACTTTTTAAGTTACAGAATAATTATTAAAGGGTCACAATTCAAACCCCCCTTCCTCGTGACTATTTTATCTACTTCAGTTGGTTCATGGTAAGATATAATAAAGCTACATCATCAAACTTTTCCTTTTTTGAAAAAAAATATCAAAGGGTTAAAACTAAAAACTAATAAGGTTTACGGTGGACAACATACAATATTGATCCACTGCGTATATTTAGAGTTAATAATTGACGGAGAGGACCAAAGTGGGTGACAGAAGTATGCATGAGGGACCACATTGAGACTTTTTATAGTTATGAGACCACTTTGAAATAAAGAATTAAGTTAAGGGACCGGGTGTTCAATTAAGCCTACATGTATTGTAATTTCAATAAAAGGCGAGGTGGTTCTATCTTAGAGGTGAAAGTTGGAGATCATATCATACAAGTCACATGGTTTAATTATTCTGGGTTCGTTCTCTCAACAACAAAATCTTGGGTTCATGGTACAAAATGAAAGAGAAATAAAAGCAGATATAAATCATTGTATTCAAGTTGGATTGTTGAAATGGAGAAGAGCATCATATTTTTTTGTGATACAAACATATTGTTCAAGTTGAAGTGAAAAAATACCAGACAGTTGTCAGAACATCAATGTTTTATAGAACAAAGTATTGGGCGATTAAGAACCAACACGAGAATAAAGTAAGTGTGCGGAGATGGGGATGATGCGTTGGATGTGTGGTAAGTCTAGATGGGATAAGATTAGAAATGGTAACATGGTAAAGATGAGGAATGCTAGGGTCACACTTTTGGACACACCCACTTATATGCAGACTCGTCACCCTCATTTTGTATTCATTGACCTGTTAACCAGTTCTCTAAGTTAAAAACCTTTTTTTTTTTTTGGAAACTATCGCAAACTCCAATCTGTTATGGGCTCCCAATGGCGCTTTGCTGCTAACGATTGTCTCTATCGCAAGCTCTTGTGGTAACATCTGCTTCATTTGTGAGTGAATTGAGTCGAAATTTACATATTGGTTATATTCCTCTCTAAAAGATAGTGATGAGTGTTGGTTTTGATTTCCTCTGGATCTACTTTCATTTCTCTTAGTTGGGTATTGAAGTATCAATTTTTAACACTAGTATTATTATTTTTTTGCAAGATTTTTCATTTGGATCTTCCTTTTTCATTTATAAATTGGGTATTGTCCAATGTCACACCATTCATAAACTGGGTGTGAATCTCGTTGAAAAGCTACAAGTTGTGTTGGGGAGAAAAGTGGAGTTGATTAAACATTCTTTTGGTGCAGATTTGTCAAGTGAGATAATATTCTTGATTTTCTCTTAGGCTTTGTTTGGATAGTGGAAGGAAAGAAAGTTAGAGGAAAGACTGTTAAAAGAAAGAAAGTAAGAAGAAAGTGAGGAGAAAGTGTGATGATTTGTTGGTTCTTTGGTAAGAGTGAGAGTGAGAGTGAGAGAGGAAAGAAAGATGTTAGTTTAGTAAATGACATAAATAACTCTATGTTATTGTGTTATTTAAATAATTTTCATTAAAAATATATTTATAATAATAATTAACATATTTAATACACAAAATTTAAGAACTATATTAATTAATTCTTTATGTAACATTGTATTCAAGCATTTCTTTAAGAACACGTGATTTAAGTTAGTCTAAAAGCATACAGGTTGCAAGTAAAAGAAATGTATAAAGTTATACATGTTCCTACCACTTTCTTCCCGTTTCAGCGAGGAAACAAATCTGCAGTGGGACCCACAAAAAACAATATTTCCTTGATGTTAATCTGAGGTTCCAAACAAGGGAAGCTCGTTTCCCCAAAATCTTTCCATCCCTAGTTGCATCTTTCCTTCTACTTCTATATATTCCAAACAGCCCCTTACTGTTGATTTACAATTTGTTTTGTCATCTTCCTTTTAGATTTTGACTACCAAACACAATTTTTCACAGTGAAGGGGTGGAGAAACTCAGAAAAAATAACTTTGGTTTGTTGTTGGCAGCCACAACAACTTCGTTTAACACGAGAATAAGGTGCATAAAAAGACCAAAGGAGCACCTTTTTCTCGAGAGAGTGAGTGTAGAAGATGAACATAAGATCAAATTAAAAAACAAATAATAAGGTATAAAATATACCCATTTGGTATCCGGTTGCCGAGAAAAGTAATAAAAATCGAGGATGATGTGGCTACATATAAGTGGGTGTGTCCAAAAATGTGACCCTATCATTCCTCGAGAGCACCTATAGTATAAGTACTGTTGAAAATAGGTTTTGACATGTAGAGAGAAGACTTGTAGATTCCATAGTAAAAAGAGTGGATCAAATAAAGGATAATCATATTACAAGAGGTACAGGAAGACCTAAAAGAACTATAAGAGAAACTATTATGATAGTAAACAAATAGAATAGCCTTAGGTGTGTTTAGATTGAGGGTTTGGGAGGGAAAGAGAGGGGAGGGTTTACTTTTATTTTTTAAATTACGAACTATATAACATGTTTTTCTAAAATAAATTAAGTGTGTTTGAAGTATTATATGATCGTTTATCATGTTAATATGTTAACTTTTAAAAAAACATTTCATAATATCCGTAATTTAAAAATGAAAAGTAAACTCTCACCTTTCTTTTCCTCCTAAACCCTCCATCCAAACAAACCTTGAATTTTTTAAAATCTCTAAAACAAGATATTAGACTTTTTTTTAGCACAAAACCTTTTTTTAAAGCTGAACAAAACACAGTTTTAGTCTCTCTCTAGTACTTGGTTTTCATTATAATACACATATTTCTTTTTATAAATTTGCTTATCTTTTAAGTTATCCTAAAAAATAGTTGTTCAAATAACATATATCTCCTTATGTTAAGTTACGTGTGATGAAAATATGGGGATAAAATTGGAAAATCGAAAAATTATATTTTGTGAGTCTTTCCTCTAGAACGAGCGGATCACAAAATTGTGATTCACGCCATTTTTTAAAATTTTACATTCCTAGTTAGATATTCCAAACGAGATAAATATCTCGATGCGACCAATTCCTCTATTTTTTTTTGGCAAACTGCAATAATCTCGTTTGAAGTCTTCTAAAATTACACTTCCGTCCCCTCTAATTTTTAAAAAAACATTCATCTCCCTTATACATTCACGGTGTTTGCCTCATCACTGAAATTGCATCATTTAGACATTACTCCCATGACATATAAAGAAATTCAGTGCCAAATTATTTATCTCTTACATCATTAATCCAAAAAGCAAATATTACACAAAGAACAACACGAAACATGATTCATATTATTAGGTGAAGATGATAAATTGGTTAAGAGCTTGGATAACAAAGCAAAAATTATATTTATGATTCGAACGATAAGATAGAAGATTGAAGCAACACTCAGACACAATTTAATAAGCTCAATAAATTTAAATTATCATTTTCCTTAAATCAAGTTTCAACCACTAAATTTAAATTTATGTAAAAATTAGGTATTTTAAAACATAAAAACTAGAAGAAGAAAAATACTGGAAAAGGAAATTAGAGCATGTTGTGTAGAAAAAGGGAAATGAGTGAGACAAGGATTCAACAACGGGAAATCAATTGAGAAATCATATAGCTTATTGGCATTTGCTTTCTAGAAATCAATTTTCTTCTAACATAGAAGTAATAGTGTTATGGTGTAAGTTTTAAAATTGGGGGAGATGTGGGTGTTAATTAACGAAAACTTAAGGGACGTCAGTGTAATTTTCTGTTTTTATTATCAACTAGTATGGACAGGTTGAGTTATTAGCTAAGGACCGTGGAAATGAAGAGTTGTAAGTCAAGATTGATGAAAAAAAGTTGAGTAATTTATTAGTTTTTATCGTTTTTTTTATATAATTCTTGATATAATCTCGTATTTTTTTTATCTTCTTTTAGATTCTCGGAATAATTTTTGGTTGATTGTTTTAATGTAATGTGGCTATTGGTTTATGTACACGATGATTTCTCAATGATTGCGGAGCCATTTGAAATTTATGAGTAGCCAATAGTAAAATATATTTTATGAATCTTGTCTCTGGTAATTTTTTTTTGTTGACAAGTTTTGTGTTGTGTTATAGTCGTTAAAAAAAAGTTGCTATATTGATTAAAGCGTTAAAATAAGGAAAATAAATTTATCTATTATATGATAAGTTTTTGCCTTTTCTATTTCTATTAATTTTTCACAATTTTTTTTTTGACAAAAAACAAAATGATATTCATTCATTCAAATCGATAGAATACATCAGATACAATCATCGCTAAAAACGTAAAGGGTGAATCTGCAAACAAATTCACAACACCCAGTTGATAGCATAAAACGGCAAAATGCCTACAAATAATATGATGAAACCTAAGTCACCGAAATTCACATACTTCCGGATCTGCAACGTTGACGCCCAAATCATTGGTTGAATTTGTAAATGACCGATGTCGATCTTTCAATAGGAACTAAACGAACACCGCGACAAGACGAAAATCAAACGTCGCACAAGACGATGAACAACACAACGCCGCACTTAGACGACAAAATCGCAAAAGAAAAAAGTTGATATATGTGAAAACCACTTGTTTAAATTGAAAGAAAATGGAAAAAAGATATAGAGGGGTGATTATAGGTCAAAAAATGACCTAAAACCACCCCTCCTCGATGAACGAAGGAGAAATAAAGTTTAGAGAAAAGTTGGAGTTTCTCTCACTAAAAAACTAGGGCCATATGGACAGGCAACTTAACAAATAAACTTATTAAAGATAGCCAAGTCTATATAATTAGACCATCTCATCTCCAATGAAATTATCTTTTTATTTAAGATATAGTAGTACCTAGGAAGTATCATCATTGAAAAATAATAATTTTAAATGTCTAATAAGAAAAAGGTTTAATTGAACTGTCGGTCCCTTAACTTAATTCTGTTATTCAAATTGGTTCCAAAACCATTAAAATTTTCATTGGGGTCCTTTATTTATGTTTTCATCAGTCAATTTGGTCTTATTTGGTTAACTTTAACCATCTCAAAAAGGAGACCGTTGGATAGAGAAGGTCTACCATAACTTATAGTATATCACACACACCTAATTTATTTTACTTTCTTAATTTTCTTCCCTCATCTTCATCTTTATACAACCTTCATCCATCACCTTCGTAAATAAAAAATAACCTTTTTTTCTTCTTTCAAAAACAACAAATCAAGAGCAACAAATCATATACATGAAAATGATTGATTTAACCGTATTCAGTCTCCATAAACGGTAGGCATTTTGATTCAAACCGACGAAGATGACAGCGGTGATGATGAAATTCAAGATCTGAGAATACACGATCAAAACCCAAGGGTTCTGAACAACAACATTCGATCCAGAGAGATAGATAGAATAAGAGATAGAGAGAGAGAGAGAGAGAGCGCTATCAATTGGGAACTTCTTCTTTATTCTCTGAATATATTATCAATGACATGAGAGTGGGTTTGTGTTATAGCGGTGAATGTTTATTTTATTCATTATTGTTCTTGCACATCCTCCATTTTCAGATTTAACTTGTTTTGTCTCTTTTTACAAATTCAAGCAAATGGATAGGCAACATGAAATTGGTTTCAGATTTGCGAAGCGAAATACAAATTGGAGTTTTTGCTTTAAGATGAGAGGAGTGGTGTAGTTTGGGGAAAGGATGGTGGAGCAGAGGCGGAGGGTGTGGCGGAGACGTGACGTCATTGATGAAGGTTGAAGGTGAAAGGAATGAGTTTTAGTTTTCAATTGAGTTTGTTTTGTGGTCGAAGATGAACTAGATTTATGGTTGAAATGATGAATTTGATAAATGAGTGTTAGTTTTGATTATGAGTAGATGATGATGTTAAATAGATTTAAGGGTTTGATTATGTTGTTTTTGATTAAGTTGAAATGATGAATTTTTGAAAGAAGAAAGAATGAATTTTTTATTTTATTTATGAAGATGAAGGATGGATGTTATATGAAGATGAAGATGAATGAAGAAAATGAATAAAGTAAAATAAATTAGGTGTGTGTGATATACATAAGATCTGGTAGACTTTCTCTATCCAACGGTCTGCTTTTTGAGATGGTTAAAATTAACTAAATAAGACCAAATTGACGGATGAAAACATAAATAAAAGACCACAATGAAAATTTTAATAGTTTTAGGATCAATTTAAATAAAAGAATTAAGTTAAGTTCAAGAACAATGTTCACATGCAACATTCCACTACCAACAAAATTAAAGCAATAGAGAAAAAATGCAAGATCCACACAACTTACAACTTATATGAAATTGTTCCTCACACCGGTAACACTAGCAATGGGTGAAATTTATACCACTGTTTTATAATGGGAAATGTTAACTTGTGTTCTTAGGGTACATATTAAGGATTTCACTAATAGAAATTTTGTATTGGAAATTGTGTTAATCTGTTCTTTAAAAAATTTAATATTAATTTTTTCAATTAATACTTGCTATTAGTGGCAAGAATTTAATGCTTAACATGTGCCCTGAGCGTACAAGTTAACATAACTCTTTTATAATAACAACTTTTGAATTTAGTGCCTAGTTATTTTCTCTCTTGCTTTAATTTTCATGTGATATGGTTAGATTAATTTAATTTTCCTAAAAAGAGAAAGAAAAAAAAAATACTCCCTCCGTTCTTATATCTAAGTCTCCATTTGACTTTTTATTAATTTAATTACTAGATCCATTTATTATATTTTTCTCAAACATATTCCTAATTAATACTAGTAACTTGTCTTAAAATATAAAAAGTCAAATTTATAACAATTTGATAATATTATGGGACAAAACACAGGTGCCTAGGTTAAGGGGGAGGGAGTATAGCATTGTTATCAAAATTAGAGTTCATCGGAGACGAAGAGATGTTGTTTCAGGTGGGCGGACAAGGAAGTCGGCCGACGTTCTTCGAGATGGCGGCGGCCGAACAGCTTCCACGGAGTCTCCGTGCAGCATTGACATACTCAATCGGAGTATTAGCGTTAAGAACACCTCTCCTTCATAAATTATTAGATTACGAACACGAATCTTTCTCATTACTCATGCTCGTTCTCGAAGCTCACAGTTTACGAACCACTGATGCTTCTTTCTCTGAATCCCTTTATGGCCTCCGTAGAAGACCCGCTAATATCAAACTTGATGATACTTCTTCTTCTTCTTCTTCACAGTTACGCAGACGCCAAAAGCTTCTTTCTCTTCTCTTTTTGGTACCAATTCCCTAACCCTACTAACTACTTTTAGCTTATTTCAAACCAATTTTACTTATAATTGCTTAATTATGCTTATGTTTTAAGGTTGTTTTGCCGTATCTGAAATCGAAGCTGCATTCAATCTACAATAAAGAAAGGGAAGCAAGAATTCAGGCCACTCTTTGGGGAGATGAAAATGAATCATATGATTCTATGCTGTCCACTCGTGCTGATTCTGTTACGACACGCATCACAAAAAGATTTCAGAAAATTGTAGGATTATGTTACCCATTGTTGCATGCTGGTACTGAAGGTATGTATGTGTCAGACTTCCTTCATTTTGATAGCAAGCTAGTTTTCAGATAAATGTCAATCCACTTCATTGTTTTCTTCATGTTTATATTTACTTGCAGGCTTCCAATTCGCATACCAGATGTTATACCTATTGGATGCTACTGGGTACTACTCTCTAGCGCTGCACGCACTTGGGATTTATGTTTGTCGAGCTACTGGCCAAGAACTGGTAAACAATTACTGTATTCAATTTCAATATAGCTGAATCTATGACACACGTAGGTAGTTTCTATTTACTATGTTTTGCCTTTCAAATTTTGGTTCTTTGACACCCAAACTATCATAAGTTCCTGGCTGAGCATGTATTGGCGGCTGGTCAACCTTTACACTTCCAGTCAAAGTGTAGCTAGATAACTTTTGAAATGTGTCATTGTTGTTATCATTTAAAATTTCTCTTAATTAGTTGTTGAGTGCTGTTTGTGTTATTGCCTATTGGTGAATGTGAGTGAATCTGTTGTATTGGTGTATTTCTCAGATTGTGGGTGTGTTAAAGCAGTTAATTAGTGGAACTTTGTAATAAAATCTATCAACATATTAGCCTATGCTTGACAAAATGGACATTATATTATTATTTATTTGTCTTACTCAATATGTGAGACCCAAATAAATAATTGAAGCAACTTGTGAGAGTTTCTTTGCTGCTTAAGAACTTTCTAATTTACTGTTTGTTTTTCATATGATTGTCTTTTCCTTTCATGTCAAGATAGATGGATGCCTCTTCTAGAATTTCTAAGATACGAAGCCGTGAACGTGATAGACTCCGTGGTCCTCAATGGATAAAGGTTTGCATTTCTTTTATCACCATGATGAGTATATCTTTCCTTTACTTTCCCTGAATTAAGAAGAAACTAGTTGTACATTCTATTGATGATAATGTTTTCCATTTGTTCCTGCCCACTGGGGCAGGGAGAGGCTTACATCAACACGGTTAAAATTATAAACCACTGCACCTGCATTGCTAGAACTTATCTTCCGTGGGATTCAAACCTTTTATGTCGGGCTATATAGGTTAAAATGGTGTAACTTTCCTTTTGTAAATTAGCATTTGCAATCTGTTTATGCTTCACTTTATCCCCATGAATCTTTTGTGATTATATAATGTTTTTCACAATGCAGACATTGCAGGGAGCATTGCTCAGCTGTACATACACTGTACTTGACTATGCGCAAACCGGCTTGATTGCAGCAGTGTTCTTCTTTAAAGTAAGATGGCTTTTTAATATTTTTTGCTTCCTTCATTGAATACTCGCAATATGCCAAAAAATATACAAAAATTTCTGAAATCTTAGCTTAGTGCAGTTTTGCATGATATTGTGGGCTCCATTTTGAATTTTATAACTGATCAATGTCCAGTTTGGTATCAATTATTGTTGCCAATAGAGTTGTGGTTTGCTAAAGCCTTAAATTCCATTGCCTTGGTGGTTTGATTTATCTGAAGCTTGACTTCTTGTTCTGTCCTAGAGTCCTAATTATGCCTGCCAGTTATGTGCTTTTAATTATGTTAGATTTATTTACACTTTACCTAGGAGAATAGCCACACATTATTGTTAGAATATTAGAAAATATCTTATAATATCTACATTATCTTTGATACTATATTAGAGTATCTTCTGTAATTTCCTAGGATTAGTTTATAATCTTAGAGTATCTCTTAGGATTAGATTTTATATTACTTATTACTATAATGATCTGTTCTTCAATTGAGTCTATGTATCCCTATAAATAGGGATTCATGTTTAGTCTTTGGTATCAAGATAGTATTCCCTTATCCATAATATTAGAAGTTATTATTATTATTATCTTCTCTCCTTTTATCTAAAATCCAACAACTTCAACAATTATCGTTGTGATCCTATATAGATGATGGAATGGTGGTATCAGTCTGCTGAGGAAAGAATGTCAGCTCCAACTGTATATCCTCCTCCCCCTCCTCCTCCACCACCAAAGGTAAAGAGACAAATTTTAAGTATTTCCCCACCTCTCTCATCGCTACTCACTTCACTATTTTGGTCATGATAAAAGAGTCAAGCAAGAATTTCAATATTCACCGTAAAAGCTTTAACTTTTCACTACATGGTATACATCGCTAGACTTGCATCCGCTCTACGATTTAGTGCATCACGTGATTAGAATTTCCAAGTATTTCAAAAAATTGTGTCGGCTCAACACCTAAAGGATCTGTATGTGTAATTTGAACAGGTAGCCAAAGAAGGGGTACAGTTACCGTCAGACAGAACGATCTGCCCCCTGTGCTTGCAGAAGCGCGTAAATCCATCTGTAATGACAGTTTCAGGTTTCGTCTTCTGCTATGCTTGTATATTCAAGTTTGTTACTCAGGTGAGAGTTCTAGACACCTTTACTGTGATGTTAAAAGGAAATAACATAAATATAATGTCAGTTAGTTTACTTTCTTAAACCAATATTTGCCTTGATTGTTAAACTGAAGTTATTGGAATTCAAACCACTTTTTCTATTTTACAAGTTAGTGTAGAGCCGTTGGGAAGTTCATACTGTTACAATTAATATTTTGTGGGTACATAAAACTTGAGGGAAATTTTTGTAAATAACATTAATAATGTATATCTAACATTTTCATTATACTTGAACAATGTGGGACGAACTAGATATGAGACAAAGGTTTATCTGTAAAAGATTGGATAAAGAGTTTCAAAGGGAACATAATCAATTGATGTCCCCTCCACTCCCGCTTTTTCCCGTCTAATTCTTAGTTTACTATGTGCATATTTTTGCTCATTACAGTATAAGCGCTGCCCAGCAACGATGGTGCCTGCAACAGTTGACCAGATAAGGAGACTCTTTCATGATGTATAGTCCGAGCTGAACCTGCTATACCTATAGTTGTCATGAGTATATGTGTAAAGGATTCTCAATGGTTGTTGTACTGATCTATGCTTATTTTAGTGTTAAGAAAGGCAGGTAAAAAGCATGATTTTTTGTTATATTCTCTCAATTCATTCGTACATAGTTCTAACAATAAGATTATGGCCACGGTAATAATAAGAATCTTTATCTACAATGCAAAAGAAAAAAAAAAGTGCATTGTGCCTCGACGACTCATGACTCTAGATAAGCAATGACCTTTACTCTGTGTAAACTAGATTGAGAGAAAAGAATGATAGAGTAAAGAAACAAATAAACAATTTTGAATCAAGTGAAATGGGCATTGAGAGGAAATAACGGAAAGATAGATGCACGAGAGTTTTTGAGAGATACATCATTAGTTCATTCACCATCCTTGACATATTATTCATCCCTCACTCTTATTCTTCCTCCTCAACCTGACCAAAACTAATTATCCATATTATACAACTTATCATCACCCATTCTAAGCTGTGTTAAATAAAAAAAATCAAATAAAACCCACCTTCATTCTTCCACCACCTCAAATACATCTTTGTCCAACAACTCAACTCTATCACCGGTTGTGGTCCCATCGCTGCCTCATAAATATGACATGTATGTTTGACCTTGAGGAGTATTCGACTTTTTAGGCTAGTATTGCTAATTTATTAAGCATTCAATGTATAATGCAAGACCAGGTAAATTAGTGACGGAGAAAATAAAATCTAATGAATTTTTTGGTTGCAAAATTTAGTGATGGAATTAGAGAGGAATTTCATGCTTTTCCTCACTAATTTTTGTTTTTTTAATAGTGAAATTACATAGTTTACATATACGTATTATTAAATTAGATTAAATTGGATGACTCAATTTCTATTTTTTTTTAAACAAACCCATATACAAAAATGACAAAAATTATCAAACAAATTAACATAATTTCTCAACTAGTAAATAATATATATGTTTTAGTTTTTAATATAATTATTAATTATAAATTGATACATAATTTTGTATACAACTATTTTTATGTACTAGGATACATAATTTTTTTTTGTTACCCTATTATTATCAAGACAATTTTCTTTTGATAGCTCCTTAACCAATGTCCTTAAAGTACTCATTAGTCATGCCCAAAAATGTAATAAATGTTTCTCATTGTGAAACGGAATGAGTAAAAATTTAAGTCCGAAGGTTGAAATCACAAACAGTAAATGAACGAGAGAAATATAAAATAAACAAAGATTGATCCAAAATTGAAATGTAATGGGATTGGGGGGAAGTGGGAAACCCAAATATATTTAAGAAGTGGGGGATCCAAGGATCAAGTTTCTGTGCAGTTAAATAAAAGTCAGTGCAATCATGCAGTCGGCAAGCTTGAGGCCATCCGATCCAATCTAGCTTGAGGCCATCCGATCAAAGATTGGACGGTCCAGACTTCAACATCAATTTTATATTAAACAAAAATCAAAATTTGTTTAAAGATCTAAACCGTCTGATCTTGATTGGACGGTTCAAAGGTGCAGACTGCACATGACTGCACCCACCGACTGAAATTAATCCAATTCTAAGATCTATACAGGTAGGGGTGTATTTTAAATGAAGAGTTTTGAAGAGACGTCTAAGTACTTGAGTCAAATTTAACTTAAATAACTTTCATTGATGTTCGGAATAATATATTTCTGTAATAAAATTAAAGCCTATGATCTAATCTCATTCTTACAGCTACAGACTACAACCTACAACTACTTATAACGTTACAGAAAAGGTTGCACAACAAGCCATTACTTCTCAAGGAAGTAGTGGAGTGCATATATGGTTTAAGCCGCCTTGCAGAGTAACAACTATTCCTTGTTGCGAGAGGAGCGACCCTTCCTTTGGCCCCCAAGAATACGAGAAATTTGTAAACCTCGGCTAAATGCTTGATTGAAAAGCATACGTGTCTGAAATTCTGACACAAAAGGAAACCAGGCTAGGAAAGCAACAGGAGTGAACAAGAGCAAACCCATGATAACCTCATAACCACGTGCTAGAGTTTTTACTGATTCCCAAAATCCACCTCGGCGTACTAGAGGCTTTAATGCTTGTGCAATCTGCATGATAATGAAATCAAAATGATACTAGGAAAACCACACACAAAACCATGCAAGTTCAAGAGAAATAAAATAAGGGCACTGCAGCAGTTGTAAAAGGAAGAAAAAATGGGAATATAAAAGCATACTGTTAGAAGAGTCATTGCATGCAATGCAAATGCTTTGCTCATATTCATGGATAAGGATTTAGCATATTTCTTAAAAACTAATAAATAATTTTGCAAAAGGAAAGAACGTTCACCTGTAGCATTCCCCAACCAGTTGGCATGAAGGCAAGAATGCAAACAACAATGTCCTGCAATGTCATGTGAGCAAGGGCAATCATGGTCACTAGAATTGAGATAAAAGTCACGAATACTAATCCCTTCATTAGCCGGAAGACAAGTTGAAAATCTGCACTAAATTTCCTTCTCCCAACAGACACCGTCTGAAAAAACACGAAAAAAGAAAATAAGAAAGTGAAATGGGCTTCATTAATATGATATTGTAAATAATTTGTATTAGTTGTCACAGACCCATATAGTTAGTAATTAGCTTATAAATATAGATTGGTGCTCGTACTTAGATAATAATTAAAATAATATTCTGATTTTTTTTCCGGCAAGGATTCTAATACGGACTATATGGGTAAGAAAGGGAACAAGCTTTTTCCTTCGTGATAAATAAATAATACATGAGATAACCCTACCACGTGTCCAACCAATGAGCAAAGGCTAGTAACAGCCCCTAATGATTATATTGAGAAATCATATATCTCATGAACAATTTTAAGTTTTTAACATGCCCAACAATATAAAAACTAGCTGGCTTCTAACCTTCAAGACAACTAATATTAGAAAGATCACCAACCATGATATGCCATAGACCTGTAGGCAAGAAAAAAGATATCCATTTAACATTTCAAATTATGAGAGTGAGATAGATAGTTGGGAAAGGGAACAAAACAAGTAAAAAGACTTACCAGGACACTTTTTGTAGATTTTGTAAAGTTCAAGTGATAAACAAGACCGTACTGATAAATGAAAAAACGCAAAGATAACAATATCTCGGCTATGATTCCGCGCATTCCTGAATATTTTAGATGCTCTTGTTCCTCCTCCCACCAGGATTCCCAACTCTTTTCAGGTGGTACACCTATACCGCCTCGGATGCTAATCCATTTATTCCAATCAGTCCAATCATCGACAATCTTTTGCCACTCAAACCCAGAAGGATTGAACAAGAAGGGAGCATAAAGCCAGGTGCCCACCATAAACCACATTGGTGTTGTAATCAACAGATATGAAAGCCCACTCCTATAACCATTGCCAAAAATTTGGTATACAATGAGCAAAATCATTAGCTCAATACCCTTGACAAAGTGGCTACGGGAGTAAAGTCTATAGTTGTCAGCAAATTTAGCATGGAAAACCACAAACCCTCGGCCAGTAGGTCTATATTTTGCACCTCCATGAAGCAACGTCCTTCCATAATAGTGAGTCTTTGTCCCAAGCGAAAATGTGAAGAAAACTGGAGCCAGCTGCAACTGCATTAATATGAACTCACTAAGAGCAGTTCGGAATCCCCTTTCCAAACCGATTTCCATCAACATAGGCAAAGCCATCAAAAACCCAATTTGAACAAAGGACTGTGATGCGAGAGCCACTTGAAGAGGCTTATTATCTCGAATGGCTTTCTGTGTACTCAAACCTTCTTCAAGCCCGCTAAGAACAAGATAAAGGCGACCATAGAGGAATACATACACAGTGAGAACAGTAATCTGCTCAAAGTTCAAACAAGAAAAGAAAACGGTTCAGAAAAGATTGTGATAAAAAGAACTGAATAAGAGTTACTTTGGTGGTGACATACAAGAGTGCTGAAGTAAAACCCAATTGTTGTGAAATAACAAGACAGCATTCTGAAGAAGTCGAATCGGTGGCCAAGTCGGTATACATCTCGACTCAGTGTTTGCTCTCCATTGCCATTAGCTATCTTTGCTTCAAACATAGAAATCTGGTTGAGACCCACATCTCTTCCTTTCCCAACTTGTATGTACTCATGATGAGTAACATTTCCTTCACGGAGGGTAGAATTAAACCCTGCAAATAACATAATGAAATACAAATGAAGATTGTACAGAAAAAGAAAATTAAGGTAAGATTCAAACAGCTCTTTTTTGGGAGATAGACATCACTTTACCAGCAAATATATCTTCACTCAAATTGATAACTTTGGAGGCTTTGCTTACACCCCCTCTTGTGAGGTGAAAAATCCTATCGAAGACATCAGGATGCCCATAGTGGAAGCGAACCCTACATATATATATAGCATTATGAAAATTCAAATGTAGATCTAAAATAATGTCTAACAAGGAAAATATACCAAACTTTTCTAACGTTTATATTGCCCATTTAGCCATCAAAGATTATTTAAACTCAATGATCAGTTAGTACGTGGTTTTTCTCTACTCATGTAATCAGATTGCCTGTGTCGGTATATAGCTTCTGCAGGAACATAAACTATGGTTTTCTTATATGTACTAGGATTGGAGAATAACAGCAACCAGAACTCTACAAAATCTATGTCAAAACAGTAGAAGCTAGCAACATCCACGTTCCAATTTGACAAAGAAGGTTAAAGAGTAATATTTTATGTTTTTAAGTTGCTCAAGTTTATATAAGTTATCCAGAGAGGAAGATCAAGACTTTTGTTTGGTGTTCACCGTCTATCAAGACTTGAGGTTCTGTAACAATAAACCTTTTTTTAACATTGTAACTTCGGCCACCCTTACCAGCCATGCATTTGTTTTCTCTCCCAAACATAGACCCTTATTCTCTCAGTTCTTTTCAGTCATAGATCACTTTTTACAACCCGAATAACACAGAAACAAGAACGAGAATGAGAACGTACCTCAGTGGATTGGCTAACAATCTCTGACCAATTGTCACAAAACTGGTTTCCTGATTTGACATGAACCATGCAAGAGAAGAAACACTGAAAATTCAGAGCAAAATAATAGTAAGGCACTCATAAATTGTGAATTTCAGTTGCAAAAGATTTTTTAAGCAGTATAAAAATAAATCAGTATAAAGAAAAAATGCCTTTACCTTCCAGTAAATATATGCTCCCGAAGTCCAAGAATACTTGGGTACCTCACTCCATCATGCTTCTTAAGGAATTCTTGCAACAGATTCCTCATTTTCAAAGCTTCTTCCATGTAATTATCCTGTAAAGGAGGAAATTCAATCACACGGATTGATATCAGACCTTATAATTTTGTGCTTCTCATAAAAGTATTATACCTGGTTCATATCTATTGTTTGCAAGCCTTCTCCGCGTGTGAACATTATGGCATGATTCTGATTTTCAGGTTTACCCTCACCCAAAATAGCTGGCCCAGGAAGCTTTATTTTATATATGACCTGATTAAAATTTAAAACAATCAAATGCAGAGTTTGAACCAAGACATTGATAGATGAATAATGAAAGAACAGTTATGGCGGGAAAAGGATGTTGGCTTATGCAACATTGCAAACTCCAGATTTGTATTTAGTCCTATACAAATAGTATAACTATAGATTGAAGTTACAAAATGAGAAATCAGTTTCTTTATAAAAACTAGATTTTTATTTATTAAGAGGCACAATTGGAGGAAAATATTGTTCATTAAAAAATAATTTCCATTTACTATTTGATTTATTTGATAGGATCCTAGTTTCCCTAGATAGCGAATTCTGTTTTGATTTGATCCCGGTATGATGGGATCATGATTGCTATATTCAGTTTTAACAGTCATGATAAAAGCCTAAACAGGATTATAAACTAAACAGAGTGGTTACATAATGATAATACAATATCAAAAATCGAACCTGTCCTTAACTGTTAGGGCTCTATTTAAGTCAGATGAAAGAGAAATTGAGAGAAGTGATTATACACATTTAATCTCTTATCAAGAGCTAGGTTACAATCAATCAACAAAGTAATAAAGGAGTTAGCTAATAGCAGTGAAACAAGAGTTCTGATATAAATATTTGTACAGACAAATCAAGCAGTTTGCAGTTATGCGGCAGTCAAGTTTGTTGTTTCACACATGGGTGCTTAATGGGAGTTGTTATATGCAGAGAGATTGGAAGCTGTGCTGTATTTATAGTTTTCCTGTTCCACTTTTCAAAAGATTCAGTGTCCTCTGTGGTTGTATTTTCCCTCTTTTATGTATGATAAAAAACTTCATTTTTCATCAAAAACGAATTATTGATAGCAAAAAAAAAAAAACAGAGGAAATTATTTGCATCCTTTAATTATCAAATGCACTTACCTGGTCCAAACATTGCTCGGGCTCTGTCTCGGAGGGACTACTGGATTTTGGCATAGCCTTCACCAAGCAGGAGTAATAAACCTTGCTGATCCTTTTTGGTCTCTCTTTGCTAGGTTCCTCTACCTCGTCAATATAGGCGACTCGGAGTGAAGGATATCTACCAAATGAAAAACATGTAAACCCACTAATTGGTATAAACAAACATAAAGGCCAGCAGTACAATTAACCTTGGACGTTTACCTTGCCATAAGCCTCAATATGTCCTGTGCACGAGCAGCACCAGATCGCTTGTCAATCCCATATTGTTGGCACGATACCACATATGAGAATTTCATATCAGCTACAGCTTGACATTGTGTCCATAATGATCTTTCCCCCCTTGAGTTATCATCTGAGTTTTCTATGGCTTTATAGCCTTCCATCAAATCTGTACATTCGTATCATTGCGTTCGGAAAAGAAAAATTAAGAGGTTGGTTTCAAGCAAAAAATGCATTTACTATTCGCTTTAAAACCAAATTAAAAGCAACTTCTACAAAAATCTTAGATCTCATTCCAAACGAAGTATTAGTCACCTTCATCTTTGGCCATATCGAGAAAAGCCTGGAGCTCCAAGGCTTTTCTGTAGTACATCATTCCTCTAACTGCATCAATGAAAATTCTTCCATCAATTGTAATGATAAGCAATAGGCAGTTTATACTAAGGATAGGACATAATTGTATAGGAACAGCATTCAAGTTTCATATAAACATAGCAAGTGAGGGAAAAAACCAGTTCTGGTCAAAGTTTGTCCTCGGTATGATGCCCAGCGACGAAGCTCTTCTTCTAACTCATCATATTCTTTAAGTTCCTCTTCGTTGGAACAATTCACTCGCTGCAGAAAATTGTTCCATTCATCTGACGTCCAAATTACCAAGAAATACATTAATACCCACCCTTGAACGTCAACATAAATACAACAGTGATTTTTGGGTTAAGGGTGAACACCTGGAAAGATCTTTTGTAAGTAGAAAAGTATTGAAACACCATCTTCATTGGGTGACTCCAACTCACGCAAGGAAAAGAGAACCTCTTCTGTGTAGTATGGAGTTAAAACCCTGCAAAGTTCAAGTTGAAATAGAATATTAGAGAAACTAAATATTGTTTGATGATTTAAAAGTACAAGCCCTAATACTATTATATAGACTAATCCTAATAAATGACAATCAAGAAACAACGGCAACCATAAATTTATATTACTAGGTGGAGTAGCATACATGGATCAAACAACGCTTATAATAAATCATTTCTATAGCCAAACCATTGACCTCTCAATCTTTTTAAATTGTTTTGCCTAGAGTTTTTCTTAGTCTAACTCTACCTCAAGCGGTCATGGCTGCATCTAGCCCAACCATAGTCCTCTAAATCTTTCTTAATCTTGCCTATATTGTGCTTTGTAGCCTAAAATATTGCTATTTACATATCAACACTAATGAAAATATATCAATCATTTTCAGCATGCAAGGTCTGTTGACAAACCCTTGGCTGGTACAGTTGCCAACTGATGTCAAGAAGGAATGTAGTAGATGTAATCAACCCACTATCTAGCTTCTCTTTAATGAACTATTGGTCTATCTTAATATGTTTTGTCATGTCATGTTGAACTAGATTATGAGTAATGTTGACAGAACAATCTCATTGAACTTTCATACTTTACCTTACAGTTATCGAGTACAATTTTTATCTATAGCAACTCACAAATTACATCTCAACACTTGACTTTGTTACTAAAGTTTTTGTGTCTCTCATGTGACAAAGCTAGCACCCAAAATATACAACATTATAAAGTTGACCTTCTGAAAATTACTATATGTACATAGTCTTCATGTGTATAAGCTTCCATAGTCAAACTTCCAGCCATTTTGAATAAGGGTTTTCTCCCTTTTGTGGATTTAAGATGGAGTGCTCTATCTATCTATCTATATAGCCTGCAGGTGTTTTACCCATGAAATGCATGAACTCACAACATATTGATAACCCATATTTTGTGTGATTTAAATAGGCTATATGTCCTCTAACGTTCACTCTTTAGTAGATTTGATTCCTATTCCATGTTTTTTATTCCTCATTTGTGCAGATTTAGTTCTGAGAAAGAAATAATTGCAAAAGAGTAAAATTTGATAAGCTTTTGGTAACAAAAGGACAAGTCTTGAAACTTCAGCATGATATGAAAGGCCTTACTGTCGGATAAAATGGCTTGATGCCTCACATGTTTCGTCATAAAAGCATAGCTAAATATATAGAACTAAAAGAATGCTTACGAGAATGACAGCATGTTGCGAACTTTGGGTGCTGTAGGCATATCCATAAACAGTGAATTTGAGAAAAACGAAATACGCCTTTTGGCTTCTAAGTTAGATGGTACATCCATTGCTGATTCTTTTGTTGTAAGCAGAAGGTAAAGGCGTTTAATCTGAAAATATCAAACATACAGTTAAAGATCATCAGATATCAACTTCGCTGTTCCAGTCCTCATCAGGGCCAATTGATTAGTAGCAAACCTTCTCTGTCCAAGCTTCTGTAACAGGTTCAATTGGAAACCTGATTGCCCCTTCAGATGCAAATAACTGGTGTTGCTGCTCAAGAAGAAGCATCCCCTCTTGTCCAGATCCTCCATGGATTGAATCTACCAAGCTATACATGCAAAATAATACAATCATAATCATAGAAAATAAAGAATATCATTTAAAGATGTAGAGACTTTAGGACTATCATCACCTGAGTAGATGATCCTCCATCATTATATCCCTTGTCACCACCTCCAGCATGTCCTGGAATAGAATCACAACTTGGTCCCTGTCTTCATGCTTATTGTCTAACTGCATTGAATAAAACGCTGGATAAGATTTTTACCAGCTACATATTCAAAAACTAGACTGTAAATTTCGTAAAGGTGTGTACAAAAGTTACCAAATATTTGATTAGCGCAACAAATTGCCCATAGAGGCTAGGAAGCGCACTCAGTTTGAATTCACTTATTAGATCACCAGCTTCAATATGCTTGTCTACCTCTGATAAAATGTATTCTATAACCCTGAAACAAAAGGCGCCAAAAATATTGAAAATAGGTTTTAGATAAACAATGAATTCAGAAGTCAGTTAGATGTTTAAAATAAAGCATAAAAAATGAGGAAACTGGTCATTTTCAAAAGTATTTTTATCTGAACAAATATTATCTGTTATAATTTGGATCAACTTAGAAATACTACCTACTAAGAAATATCACTCAAACTACTGCTGCACACATCAACAACCAAGTAAACAACTGCATGACACTGTTTTGAAGGACTTACTGTTTCTCACGATCCCCTTGAACCAAGTACCTAATAATACTCTTAAATGAAGCATAACACTCCCGAACAGCACAAGACATATAGTTGTCGAACTCTATTCTTTTTCTCAGCTCTCGATCCTTTCCATTGCTATCCTTAGCCATATCCAATGCAATTGGAATCTACAAAAGCAGATAGATAATTATTAATGGACATCAAGGCAGCAAACTTTAAAAGTAAAACTCCAAATAATTTAACCTTGCTAGCAAGTAGAAATGGTGGCCATTGTATTAGGTCTAACTCGGGATCGGCCCAATAAGGCACAAGCAAAAGGTCCATTTCCCTGAACAGTATAACCACCTCAGCAAAGTATAGTAAAAAAATATATTACACTATCCAGTATCGATAGAGAGAAGAAAAGATCAAGAACCAGAAACACAAATGTTCCCTGGTGATTTACCTATTACTGATAAGATCTTCCTCTCTAAAACTAGTGATAATTTGGTTCCAAAGTTGTGCAAATCTTGCAGCTTCCTTACCCTTGTTAGATGGGATCTGTATCAATAAAGGAAAAGTAAATTTCAAGTATAGATACTTTAATTTTTAATCACAGGTCCAAGAAAGTGATGATAAAATAATTAACCTGGTCAAATCTGCGAGATAAAGTTGCTTTTAATCCTTTTTTTCTTGGCTCACTCTTTTCCTCTGGGATCAAACAGGCATTAAAGGCACCAGGCAATGATTCAAAACGAGATCTAAGCATTCCCAGTGTCCTTATCTGAAACCAAACAACAAAATGATTAGGTTTGGAAAAAGCTGAGCTGGAAATGATGGAATTATCTCAGGAACAAACAATTTTTATGATAAATAATTAAATCACGGAGTTGAAATCCTTGGAACTCGGCCACCCTAATCCACATGTATATAGTAAACTGGAGTACGTGTACTAGACAATGGCTTAGTTTCATATCTTATTTCTAACATGAATAACATGTTTATTTCAATATGCCATATTTAATCATGCATATCCTCATTTTCAACTTCCAATGTTTTCTGTTTTAATGTTTTTTATCTGACATTGAAAAACCATGCAATGCCCGAGGTACCTACTAGAACTGCTAGGACAAGAAAACCAAACTCAAACGGAAAAAGGTACCACAAAACCTATAACTAAGTTATAAAATTCCATAATATGATAAAATAAAGTACAAATCTCAAATTCCATAAGTATCATTTGCTAGTGTTGTGGTAAGACCAATAAAGCAAGGAAAACAAGCAGCACACGACCACCATAATGCACATCATATCAGTATAAAAGCGTATAAACCAATAAAAATCTTCTACAACCATAGCAAAAAATACTTAATTTCATTTACAACTACTCAACATTGACTTAACTTGAAAGAAAATAACAAGGCAAAAATAACCACATTATGAGACTCGGGGAATGTTCGACAGTTATAACCAACAAACAAATGACTGTGTGATATAAATGGACAGACAACATTGCTTGAACTTGAAGAAATGCTACGCATTTGGGGGGGAAATGGTAAAGGAGGAAAGGAGCATGAACAAAAGCATCTAGTGTGGAAGAACACATCCATGCTTCTTTAGATTCCCACCAAAGTATGTACAAAACAACAACCACTAAAAACAAAGAATCCAAACGAAACCACTAAAAGAGATTATACGTGTGGGAAAATCTACTAACCTCACCGAGACGACGGAATGCTCCATAAATACCACCAAATAAAGTTGAGAATATGGCATACCAAATCTGGGTATCCATGAAGTAGACCTGTAAAGGAAAAAAGGGATAAATCAGTATGTAATGTGGTACTTATTGACAGAGCAACTGAATTAAATATATTTTGAAGACATACCAAAATAATTGGAGCCCAAAGTGCAATCACAACACCTATATTTTTTCGAGCTGCGAAACACAATTTATGAATTCATTTGTGGAAAAATGAAATAATATGAAAAACCCCTAGGGTTCAAGCCATCTACCTCGTGGAAAGAATTCATGCCACTGAAAATGGGAGATATGTACATTCATTATATCCTTTGAAGGTCCCACCAGAGGTTTTATCTACAAAAATAAAATACACAGCCCATTAAAAAAGTCAAATTGATTTATTGTTTTAACCACACAATAGTTGCTTCTATGGTATAGCTTGTGTGATATGAGACATAGTTAAACAACCAAAATTGATTCTCGAAACAGAAGAATTATGGTACAGATTTTATAGGTCCCGCCAAAGTTTTCATCTTACAGAAACAAGGGCTTTTGTAGTTCCATCAAATATTTTATCTATAGCAACAGACGAACAGAATGAAAAAGTGAAGGTCGTTGGTTGTTAAAACAAAATAGTAGCACCATCCAAATTTATAACGGTAATTTACAGAAATACAAGAGCCAGGGCAAGGAGGACTGGAAATGTTTAGATCTCATATTGACTAGAGATATGGCTAAAATGGTCCTTATATGGTTTGGTCATTTGGGGTGGGGTGAGGGGTTAATATCGCACCCGGATAAGAGATATGCCCAGTTATAAGGACCAAAAAAGACATGCATATCCATTCGCATTGTGAGAAATTTCGGAAGTCATGAATCAAAAGGAATTACCTCTATATAGTAACTGAATGCTAACTTTGTAATTATCAAGAGAACCCAAAACACTGTGTACCTGCGATTATAAGGGATGACATGTTAACATCAGATTCCAAGGAAAGTTACACCACCCAGACAGAACAAAGGGAAAACTTTTAAACTCTAGTTTCTTACTTGAAAAGGGAAAATGTGCTCTCATGCATCCCCCTACCGACATAGAGACGGGGCTGTCAAGTACAAGGCAACAAAACCACCAAGTTAGAGTCTATATATCTCAGTTTTAATAGCACAAAACAACTATTGTTCGATGTACCAAATCAAATGATATATATAAAAAACAGAGTTGTCATATCACCTACCTGCGACCACCACATCATTAGCATCACAATCCTATAATTCGATCTCTCAAGAAAACGGCGAATGAGTGGGAACAGAAACAATATGGCAGCTAGCATATTTGGTGACAGATATACAACAACAGCCAAAATAAACATTGAAGGTGAATGAGAATTGCTTCCAAACCAACTTTGGATGGATTGAGCAAAGCCAGGAGGATTGTCCCAAGTATAAGCATAAGTGACCGATAAAACAATCACCCATGCTGCACCTGAAACGACTTTTAGAATGTATCTTAACTTAGCATGCATTGACATACTCCGTTGCGCTTTCCAATTGAGGATCACATCAAGAATAGCTGCCCACATTAACATAAAATAAGAAAAAGTAAAACAACCTGCTCTTTATATAATGCTAAGATAGTTCCCCTGAGAGAAAACCTGAAAGTAAAATAAGTTGAAGAAAGAAAAAGTAGGGGTATTTTGTGGAAATTAGGTTCTTGCCGGTTTTGGATGTTTCAATTACTGCATGATGCCAGCAATCAGATATTTTCACTGACAGGATAATCTTTTAGTAATGAACACTTCTTTTTTAATCAAAATAAAGAGACCGTCGGCTAGTGCTAATCTATAACAATGGGAAAAAAGCTTCCCTACCATCCTATTTTTTCCACTACTAAATTCTATAAACATTTTGTCAGTCTGCTCTCTCTGCCTACTTTGTGTGCAGAAACTGTACGACCATCAAATTTTTAAAAGCGTCTGTAAAATACTTTGTGTGCAGAAACTGTACGACCATCAAATTTTTAAAAGCGTCTGTAAAATAAGCAAATAAAAACCACAATTTCCTGAACAAAATTTGTTTCAGTAGTTATACCTATTGCTTGTCAACCAATCATTAAAATCTCAAGAAGAAAAGGCTCTAAAATCTAAGTCAATGTAGTAGAGTGGGCTGCAATTTTATATAGCAACGCAGATCACGAAATACAAAATGGATAAAACTGGCTATTGAGCAGCAACTAGCAGAATATATATATTCTAGTAAAATTGGCTGTCACTTGCCTTGTCCAAACTTCAATATAGCTGCTGTTATAAACACGCTAAGTGCTTTCTTGAAAACATCACCATTAAATATTGCAGTTGGATCCCCAGGTCCATTCCAAGCAACAATGATCATGGCCTAATGACAAAAGGGCTCTCTTTCAGAATGGATCTTGTTTCGCAAGACATAGAGAAAAAATACTTAATTGGAAGGATATATATATATATATATATATTTCGCAACCTGGCATAGGAAGTAGTATTTATTACCTGTAAGGATAGAATGAAGAAACTCCACATGCGATCAAAACTTCTGAAAATATGCCAAAATGACCTTATCTCAACAAAGTTGCCCTTTCCAACCCATCTGTCCCTATTATCAGCCTTGTTGTCCTGTAAATTCAAGCTTCTATCAACGCTTAAAATCTAGTGTCGCATATAAGTTTCAGGCTTTCCACAATAAACTATACTAATTTACTAGTTTACTTGGGTATGATCTGAAAATTTTAACAGCATCCCTTTAGCGTTTTAAATCAGTGTCATAATCATAATCAAGCATAGAAGAAACTTCCCATTTTTAGTCCTGCATTCAAGCCTAGAGCTAATGCATATAACTGTTTTAATAGAAGAATGGATATTTTAACCAGTAATCAGCTAGTATATAATGCATATATAACTCAATTTTCAATGGACTGTACGCGTTCTAGTAAATATCAGAAACAACTTATTTCTTTATCTCTTCTATGAACAAAATTCTTGAAGAGATTAAGACTTAAGATTTGTGGAATTGCGTGAGTGATGCATACAAGAATCATAAATAAATAAGAAAGCATTTTGAAGAATACTTTGGGTTTGGTTTGGAAAGGAGTTTTGAAGAGAAAGATAAGGGAAGGTAAGTTTTTCATTTTAAAACTAAGATAAAAATGAACAGATAGAACCTTAACTTTCACGATAGTCTATCATTTTGAATACTTCATTCTAAAAATTTACTAAATTGTTAAATTAGAGAAAATTTATATGAAATGAGAAGATTTCCCTCTCAAACTCTCCCCCAAACATATTGTAATATAAGATTTCAATGCAACATGAAAATAATTACTAGTAATGCCGCTTGAAACTAGTTGCCAATTATTCAATGCTATGAAAATTCCATCAACTTATTCAGTTAATAGAAGTATATAAACTTTTTGTCAAAAACAAAAAAAAAAGAATATAAACTTGAAATTTGCGGACCAAAATTGAGAAAATATTAATATTTTGAAAACCACAAAGACAGTTTCTTTTAAAAGCACTACACACATTAGCCACATCAATTTGGCTTTCGCCTAAAAAAAGATTCCAAGAAAGCTTAACTCCCCAGTCCCCACCAAAAGTAACATAAAAGCAAAATGATAATTCCAAGTTCCATTGACTAGCAAGTTACAACGCATTTAAGATATGTCCGACTCTTCGATGTAAATGCTATAGCACCAATGAAATAAAAGCAATAATTAAGAAGTAGATTTCAATCTGAGAATCTACATAGAAGCTACCAAATAATCAAATAGTAGAGGTAAACCGTATTTCCCACTTATCTATAAGGTGAAGCATCATCCTAACATGCTCTAGGGCCTACATACAGAAAAACTAAATTATCCATGGGTATATAAAATCCATGGAATTCCCACAGGCCCATGCTCGGTGAAACAAAGCTTAAATAGTCAGAGAAAATGAGAGATCCTAATCAATGTTTACCTTCAACTTATCAAAGTATAGATGTTCAACTGGAAGGCAAAAGAAATCAGCATCAGCCCGCATTGGCCATCCAAGCCGAAAACAATCAGCTGACCTACAATTTTTATTGAAAGTTAACACCTAGGCAGGTATAATTAATAAACCATTCAAGACAAAACAATAAAGGAAGGCTAAGCTAATTCATACCAGAAATATTCATTTAAATCATCATAGTTCCTCCATTGTGAATGCTTTGACCTCCCTCTTTTGCTCCTTTCAGCTTCCTATTAATCAATATCATGAATAAAACATGGTTTAGTTGTGTATCACAAACGTAGTCGAAAGAAAAGAAGGAAATAATCAAAGGCAGAAAATACCTTTGCAATCACATTATATATGGGGGTTACAACTTTCCTTAAGAAAGCCTCCTCTTCACCTCCATAGGCTGGTTTAATATTCTCTCCCGTCATTGGACTAACATTGCCAGCAAGCATGCCATACAATTCAAAAGCCATCTACAAGAAGCACCATGAAAAAGATCGCAAAGCATGTCAATATTTATTCAAGTTCAACAAAGGAGTAGGCTGCCTTCAAAGAAATTGTTTTATACCTACAATGTTGGCAAATGCCAAAAACCATATGGCCAAACACACTTAAATGTTAGATTTACAATACAATCCTTGAGCATCTATGACCAAGTGATAAGGACTAAGAAGAAATTCAATGGGCACTGCTAAAATCTTTAAGATTGAATGGGGCTTGTGCATTGCCCAGGAGTCGCAAACAGATCTTGCATAAGACAATTGATCTCTGCTGAACGAAGAACTTAAGCTTTTGAGAAAGTTGGTGCTCAAAAACATCAAATCATTGGATCTTTAGGGATCGTATTATCCATCTCGAGACTAAACTTTAACTTATGACAATAACACTAGGAAACAAAATGACAGCAAAACCAGAACAGACATGTTTTATGACGGAGTTTATTAACATCAATTTATAGTGCCAAATGACTCAAGCAAGAAACAGAACTTGACATGCCTCTAGGTAAAGATCACGTGAGAGTTATCCTAAATAGGGAAATCTCAACTAAGCAAACAAACAATAGGCCCAAGTCAAATGAGGGGATAATCCTATCAAAATAATTAAGAAACATGCAAGCAAAGGAGTGCATTTGCACACACAAATGTATCAAAAAATTATTAGCAAAATTTTCTATGATAATGGGTAGCATACTAGCATATCCAATGGAAGCTCCACTTTTAAAATTATTTCAGAAATGTATCAAAAAAAAAAAAAAAATTACTGTCCACCATCCCACTACATACCTACATGTCTATAAAATCGTTAACTACAGTCCCGGAATAGTAACTAAACATTGTAGTAGAGATGAAATATATATGCTCATACAAACATAGATATCAACTTTAATACATATAACCATTGATGTCTATAAATCTAAAACCCATCCATTAGTCATATATTATATGTGTTCCCTTAGATGTATTTTTTATAGATCAATAAAAAATGGCATTTTACTATTAAAACTAATTATAAAAAATCGACACAAACATTGATTAGCGCAACATCCAAAATAAAAAAATATCAAAATATTCCAAACCTTAATTTATAATTAAATAAGACCTATTTAACAAGTTAAAACTTTCCCCTTGAGAATAATATTTTAGGGTACCCATTTGGTCTAAAAGTCCACTTCCTATCCATAATCATGGGTTGGTTTAAATTACAAAGCTTACATGGTGATAGATATAGCAAAGGCACTCTGGCATGAATCTTAGGTTGGCCGCTTCGCCCCATATTAGAAGGTAAAGACCCATGTATAGTAATTTACGTTGCTGCACTTCTTGTTGTATTGTTGGCAACCTGCAAAGTAGATTGATGAGATATGCTGCACAAGCAACTGGCGTATACATATAATTCTTGGGAAATCTAGACAAAAAGAGTTAAAACAAGCTGCAAATAAGAAATCAAATTAAAAATTGAAAGTCGCGACTAAATTTAAGAGTCCATGACTATTTAATATTACAGCATAAAAAGTATAATGAAAATAGAAAAATAAGTTTAAAATCTCTCTAGTCCTCAACTCCTCATATGCAGCTAAGCAAATAGCTCCGAGTTAAAAAAAAAAACGGTATAGATATCTTTCCACATTGTAGGAACATAATTCTCACCAAAGGCTACTCTTTCGACCCAAATACTTGCACCACTTCTTGTAATTCTTGAAAAGCTTCTTCATCACTTCTGTCAGTGCACGCTCATCCAACTAAGCAAATAACACGAATCAATATATGAATATTCTTGTGGATAATGAAAAGAAAGGAAAAAATATTAACACAGGAAATTGAGGCATCAAGTGTTAAACATCACCCCCCCAAAATCAGTAAGAGAGTGCAGTGCAGTGCACTCATATAAAAAGTTTGAAGAGGCAATCAAATTCATGACAATAGTGAGCGTGACTTTTATGAAACAAAAACAAAAGAAACATGCGCACACGCACTTTAGATGCTACATGACAACTAAAAGAATAGAAAGGAATCACCTTCAATGTTAAAAGGGGGGACAAAATGTTCTTTACAGAATTTAAAATTAAAAACAGAGGAAAAAAACATTGTATAAACTGTGCAATTAAACCTCACCTTTGGTTGTTGATCAGGCTTAGGAAATTGTCTTATATGTACATTTGCAAGCAATAAGATCAAATGCTCTCTCTGATTTGCCACATTGTGCTTCTGTATTTTGAGCAAGAGGTGGCAAACAAGTCCAACCGAATTTGTTAGAAACAAATAGGTCGCCAAGTGTGTAAACAAATTACCAGTTCCAGATTGTGAGTTACCTGAAACCCAAACATTGCCCCAAGCCAATCCAGAATGTCTTCGTCTTTTTTTTTCTTGTAGTCCTTTGGCCAGGCAAGACCCCTTGTGTTACGAAGAGCAAACACAGCAGCTTGGATCTGAAAAGAGCGGTGGATAATTACTTTCGCTCAAAGTCGAAAACATATGGGGATCAGAATTATGTACATATATGAAACTACAGACCCTACCTCAGGAAATCTCATTATTGCCTGATTTGCACTATCAGGATCAAGAGGAAGAATATTGTAAGGAACTAAAATCTCTGTTTTCTCGGCAACTTTATCTTGAGTCTCCAAAATCTGTTACAATGCCAATGGAAAATCAATCATGACTCGTGAATACAAAGGCGAGTGAAAATTAAATTTTTCAAACGAAAATTCAATATAGTGAACTATTTTAAATATAATATTTATAAAGGTTTGCATAAAAAGAGTCAACGATACTTAGGAGCAGGGGAAAATTACCTCACGGTCAACTTCCATAGATTGTGTCATATTAACAGCTTTCAAAACCTCAAAAAGAACATTAGCAGTCTGATATGCCTTGGTTAGCTGTGCACTGAAAGTAAGAAGCAAAATCACTGCTAGTCGCATCACAGAAAAGGCACATAACATATTACATTGTACACTGCATATACAACATACCGGTCAGCTTTATCAGCAGCATTTTGTAAAGCTTGGATATACTTTTTGTAGTAATGCTGATAAAAACTCTGCATCTCACGGGCATCACTTTTCTTTATCCTTCCTTTCAATGTTGGATCATTTTCCTATGTAATGTAGATCAAAATGATAAAAGATATACAGAACTTTAATGAAATGTTTTAAATTAATACTTTGGCATTACCGCATCTAAATCTTGTTAGGGGAAATCGTTCACATTCATTCTATATAACATGATAACAGATAAAAGGTCGGTAAATAAGATGTTCCGAAGAGACCATTCCTTAAACTTTCAGGATGAAATCAGTAACATTCTAAAATTGTCTATGGAAACTACTGAAATATATCAAAAGAGTTAAAAGGAAAGGCATAAATTTTACAATCAATACTTTCCTCCTAAACCAAAATACTATTATTGACCTATACTTTCCCATTATGGAGCAAAGCAGCAAAATCACAAGACATTATTTGGAAGAGAAAGACATGGAAAACATGTCACCACGTACTCTTTCTAGACGTTGAAGTAGAGCAGTTTTGAATTGGCGAACACCACGACCACTTGAAGTGGGGTCCAACCTATGAGCTTTCTCAAAAGCGTAAAACCGGCCTACAATAGCAAAACATGTATCCTCAAAATAGTAAATCATTCAGAAACCAATAAATAATCAATCACAGTGTTTTACAAAACCAAGCTTGTGGAGAATAATACTATAGGGTCTGTTTGGTAAGAAATGTTTTTGAGCTTATAGCTAATGTGTTATAAGCTCATTTGATTAAAAAAAGACATGTTCAGTAACCGTCACTTTGTCACGAACTAATAGCTTATAGAGTTATTAATAGCGATTAGTGATATGAGCTGCAATAGAAGGTAGCTTAATGAGAATGAGGAAAAAGAAGCATGCAATTTAAGGAAGAAAAGAATGAAATGAAATTGGAACTTACAGAGATAAGCAACTCTAGGATGAGTCTTTTCAACCTCATTAGCAACACGAAGAATGGGAGCAATTTCAACGAGAGAGGAAGGTACAACCTCACTATCAAAAATGGCTTCTCCAAGGTTACCAGCTGTTTGAGTCCGAGTGATACGCCTCTGCAACGGCGGTCCATGAGTCTCCGATGACGACGACGGAGGACCCGGTCTGGACGACATTCTCTTCTCTCACCGATCTAACAACAACGAAGCAAAGGAATTCAAAATCCTAACTAACCATGCATTTCACCAAAAAATAACTAAATAATAATGAGGAAGAAGAAAGAACTTATATACAAATGAGAGAAGAGTGAAAACTGAAAACCCTAAAGAGAGAGACAGAGAGTGAGTGAGAATGTTTTTTTTTTTTGGCACGAAAACAGAGAATGAGTGTTGTAATGTAACTGTTGGGTGCAGAAAACGGTGGAAGCTTGAATGAATGAAGTAGAGTAGTTCTATATTCGTCAAGCCAAGTCATCAAGTGGGTCCGTTTCATCTTTTACTTTCAGTTAGCTTCGTTCAAATGCCCCGATATTCTTGTACTAATAACGTCTCTGCCATTCAATTCTCCATTCAAATTTTAAACTAACGGCTTTCTTTTTTTCCTTTAAAAGTTAAATCAATATTTACTGTTATATCCGCCTATTTATTTATTGTTCTTTTCCATTAACCATTAACTCCATTATGTACAAATTATCCATCATTTGAAATGAAGAAAATTACACTTGTATCTCCTGATTTGTTGTGTTTTTAGCATTTAAAAATTCATATTTCATTTATGTTTGGTTATAAAAGATAAAATTAGATGAACTTGTTAAAATATTTTAAACATTCTCAGAAAAAAAAATCATTCAAAAGTATTAGAGTTACGCATGAGTTGACTTGAAAGTGAGATCTTGTTAGTAGCTAATTCAGAGTGAGTCATCGACGGCTCACATACAACTGCCACACTAAGAGCTTCACCAGTGCAAGAGATTAAGTTAAACTCAACATCTGTTACACTCCCCCCTCAAGCTCAAGGGGACTATGTGGCATGCAAAGCAGTAACCCTGAGCTTTGATCGAAATTGGAGAAATAAAGAAGAAGGAAGAGGCTTGGTGATGATGTCAGCCTTTTCATATATTGAGTTTTAGCATGATGAACTGGGTTGTGGGTCATGACAATAGTACTCTAGTTGTCACAATAGATGATGGAAGAAGAAAATATCACTCCTAGTTCTTCGAGAAGGGTCTGAACCCACGACACCTCAGTTGTGTGTTGAGCTATATACTTAGCTTCTGCACTGGATCATGTATAAATATCAATTTACTGATTCTCTCAGCTTCAGCTCCTTTGTAGATTTTCTTAGCTTCAGTTTCAACACTGGATTTTTATATATAACAAATAAACAAAACCATGTATGGGAGAGAAAAAATTGAACAAAAGATTTTGTTGTTGTAATGATAGCTAAAAAAAAGAAGGCGACTAGATCCACGACGAATATGAATTTTTGAGAACGATGATATATTTTTTTCATGGTTGGGGGATTGACGAAAGAATTACTGTTTTTATGTTTGAAGAAAAAATAATATGTGTTGAGACAGAGTTTGAGAGAGATGAAAAGAGAGGAAGAAGAAGATGCAATAGAAGAAAAAAACCGTACGTATGAAAGAAAGAAAAGGTGTGAGCCAGAGAAAGGAAGGATTGGTTGGTCTACAATTTTTATTAATTAATATTTTTATTTAGTATAGCTATTACAATTTTAAAAAGGAAGATGCTAACAAGTGCCCTTAAGATTAGGGTAGACAACGAACGATTTCGGTCAGCGGCGACCGGAAAAAAAGCCATTGTCAGCCAACTGTGGGTGAGAACAGCCAACCCAATTTCGTCTGTCAATGTCATCAGTTAGATCGGGGTCAGTTTAATCGGATTGCTGGTCGGTACGGGTGGGTTGAAACGGTTTGAGTGCTGACCTCAGATGCAAAATCAAAACAAAAGCTTAAAAAAAATCAAACTTTTCCAGACATAACAGAAGAACCAGATCTTGAAAAAAAAAACTAATTATCTTTAAACTGAGATAAACAATGAGTATTTGATTTTGAGAAATAGCTTATGGTAATAGTAATGGATTCATGGATTGAAATCCAAAATAAAATTATTAAAATCAACAAAGATGGAGAATAAAATTATCTTCAAACTTTTGTTAGATCTAACAACACTAAAATTATTTGTTAATGGAGGTTTAAGAAGAGAGGAGGTTGAAGAAGAGATTGAAAGCAATAAGATGAGAAGTGAGTGCAGGTGTAGCTGCTGGTGTTTGTAGAGAGACGGATGAATGTTGTTGAGAGTAATTGTGTTGTGTTCTGTCAAAACCAAAGATGGGTATAGAAAAATATAATAAATCTTTCTTATGTCAGACGGATATGGGTTTGTGTTGGAACAAAATGTGTTTAACATTACCCTTTGAGTTTTGATGATAACAAGGTATTAAAAATTGTCAATTGGATATGATAATATTTGTTCAAGTGTGCAGGACCAAAGACAAAAATGTAGTGTCTATCTTTAAAGCATAGGTTCTGAAAGAACAAATGAGAGCAATGGAATCAACGAGTAGAAAGCTTGAAGCATCTGAAGACACAGTGCTCCTGAAGAGCTGACGTCATCAGAAGCAGCATCACCAAAAGTTGTTTTCATCAGGAGCTGAAGTTCATCAGAAGCTGAGAGAATTAAAGCTTCAAAAGGCTGTTCAAATGATTTAATCTCGTCTAGCATTGCAGAAGACTGAAAGAACAAAGCAACGACTAATTCAAATGGATTTGAAGGCATTAGATGCTTTTACGTTGGAGAGAG
>Ga0315914_1001717_pt1 | contig 33281 bp, 11 predicted proteins | sample MpolenodulesMG_FD_203920 | JGI IMG/M metagenome (GOLD analysis project Ga0315914, IMG submission 203920) | Medicago polymorpha root nodule microbial communities from Los Angeles, California, United States - elongated nodules | ecosystem: Host-associated > Plants > Roots > Nodule | place: USA...
CACCTTTAACCGATAAATACCTGAAATAGACACAATACCAGCATAACATTGCAAAAAAATTATAAAAATCAAAATAAAAAGATGTGTAAGACGAGTCAAAATAATAGTGCATTTTACGTGTTATCAATCCCTCAAAATCCAAAATTCCATTGTTTAGAGTAATTTTTAATTTTTTTAAAATTTTTCATATTCTCAAAAAAAAAATTATATTAGGTTTATTTGATTTTTCGAATTTTCTGGTGGTATTTTTATATATATTTTTAATTTTATTTAATAGGTTTTATCAATTTTTTACAATGTTTTTTGGTAGCTTTTAAAAGCAAAATTCGCAACTGATAAAATGAAAGGAGATTCTGATTATTGCTTATATAAATAGATATTTTGGATTATATAATTCAAACTATATTTTTTTTATTCGAATTATATAATCCGAACAACAATTCAGATGGTTCTCCATTGTTTGGTTTATTTGAAAAGAAATAAATGCTAGAACCTTCAATAATATAGAAGAGTTCATTCACCACTTACTTGACAAAATTAAGGCACGTGTTAAAGGTGAAACACGTCAACTTTGGTTTTGATTATCATATGTGGTGGCCCAATCCTCTATTATGTTTGTATTTGTAACTTTTTCTTAGCTTTGTTTTTTTCTTTTTTAACCGATATTTGATGTAATTTTACTTTTCTCTTTTCTTCTCTCTTGCAATCCTTGTGCAGGTAAAGTAAAGTTAGTTGATGATAAAATTCTATTCCAGGTTTAAAAAAAAAACAATTAATGAATCCAAACGTGGTTTAAAATTGATCTCATAGAATTTGACATAGTTCAAATTGTATAATCTAAAACGTATACGGTTCTTAAATACTTATTCGAATTTTATGCATCATACTAATAAAACACAATTTTTTGTTGTTGAGGTAGAGCGTATGTGGTTTATTGGAAAAATTTGTGGTCTTATACGTTTTGTTAGCGTTCAACTTTTATGACCCAAAAAAATTAAAAAAAACGTCTGATAGTATAATTTGAACGGAGGTAAAATAAAAAATTTAGACGGTGCGTGTAAAGCAAGAGGGGTGCAATAAGAAATTCTAAAAGTTAAATTAATTTAGAAATTTCATTGGAGCATGGTAGTACACTTTCGTTAGTGGGCTTTCTATTTCGTCTAAGGTATTGTTTGGCCAGACTTTTTTACGGTCTAAAAACTACTTTAAAACTAAGTTAAAATAAAGTTCTTTGAGAAAGAAGGTAAATCTGTTTGGTTTCTTTATTTTTTAGTTTTAAAGTTAAAAGTTGTTTGACAAAATATTATACAAAACTTTGAATTTATTATTTTTTAGTGGTGTTCGGGGTTCGAACCCCGGACCTTGTATATATTTAAGCATTGTCCCTATCAAACTGAGGAGAAAACTTTGAATTTATTATAAACATAATAAATAAATAAATAAATAATTAAAATATTTTTTGAAGGGAAAAAATGTTTAAAATATAAAAGATGTTTTTTTTACAAATACTATATTTACTCAATGACGTTTATTTTGTGTAACATGAATACAAATTTGTATCATCATATAAAGGAATTTTTTTTGTGGTGGTCGGAGTTTGAACCGTCCCTACCAACCGAGCTAAGATCACGATGACATATAAAGGACCTGTTAAATATTTGTTGTTACTAACTTTTTTTGTTGTTTACAAATTTTTTAATTACAGCAAAAATCAAAATTTGACTTTATGTTCAATGCGTTTTAGAAAATTCAAATTTTGAAATACCAACAAAAAAAAATCTAGTGCAATTTTTTTGAACTAGCCATTGTTAAACCTGGTAACACTCATTTGACGGTGTCGGTGGCTACTTTTACAAATTCAATATTTTTGATTTTTTCAGAATATTTATTATTTCCTCCATATTTTTTGAATTAGTGATTAATCCAGGTTTGGCTGTGGCTAATTGATTTATAAAGAAAATTAATTTTTCAAACTGGAAAGGAAAATATTATTTTACTTTATTTATTTATTTTTGCAAAAATTTGAGTGCAACTAGCACCCTAATCAATGCTTAAAAAAAACACCCTAATCAATATTATTAAAACAAAATAGCATGGAAAATAAAGCTTGGGGGCTACAGAAAACATAAGATAACAAAGAGGGATAACCACAACAATTGTCTCGTTAAAAATCTTACGAGGAAAATCGAAAGAAATAAAATCATAGTGAAAGAAAAAAAGTGTGGTCCAAGTAACGGCTAAAGATATCTAAAGAAGGGAAGCTCATTCTTATGATGGAAAAAGTCATCCCTAATCAGGACGGATCTATGTAGTGCATATTGTGGGCATGTGCCTGCACTATGTTTTGAAGATTTTTTTTTGCAAGGGGTATAATATACTATATGTTAACATTTTGACCAACATGACTCACACTCATCATACAATATAAACTCTACAAATTGCTTATCCAACATGAAATATCTATTCAAAGAAAGAAAAAAAGGTTAAATAATTGTTTAATAACCAGCAATTGTATTACTATCATTCATAACATTTTTTTCGTTATGATGCAAGAGTCTAGTTCCTTCCGCTATACTCCACTACTGTTGCTTAGAGAGTGGTATAAATGAGAAAACCATTTAAAATTCCAAAATACAATTAATTGTAAAAAACAATTATGATGTATTTTATGGCTTGAAAAATATAATGGTCTATATACAGTGCCTCCACTATTTAATTTTTTTTGGATCCGTTCCTGATCCCTAGTACAATGAGGTCCAACCAAATAAAATTATTGCGAAATATATGTTTTGAAATATTTTGACTGCCATCAAGCAACACCTTAAACCAACTAAGATTGTGCTGTCACAAATATTTTACTCAATTATAAAAAATGTGAATCTTCGGGACATAACTCACAACATGCCAATTCTTAATTATTCTTATATACTAATTATAATAGCTTTCACGTTGAGATAATTTAATGGTTATTATATGTATAATACAATGTTTTTTTTATTGAATGTGAGGGGACTTGTACTTTTTATATCATAAATTAAAAATATCAAAATTCATTTCCTAACATAACATGTGATACTGAGATGTTAAAAATACGAGCACGATCTGGTCCAAATTGTAGCCATATTGATCCGAGACTTTAAATGCACATATTTTTTCACTAAAAAAAAAAAAAAAGCACATATTGACCATGACTCCATGAGGTAATTTAGTTCAGTCCTTTATTTATCTTCGTACCAGTATACTATAAACTATTAGAGTGGCTATGATCATTCAATACATCGTGAAATAACACAAGTAAAACTAACAAATGTTAGTTGCTATTTTATTAGGTAACAGCCTAACAGAGTTAGCGCAACCTTTTTAAATTAGAAAGATGGTTTGTTATGTGAATTAGTTCAGGATACAGTTGATACATTTTAATCAGTTTTGCGTATGTACATGTTAACAAATTTTATATATTTATAGGGCATGCTAACTTGTGCTCTTAAGACATATATTAAACAATCTAAAAAGAGCAATTTTATATTAGAAAATATAATATGTCAACTTTTAAGAAGTTGAATTTACGATTTTTTATACATAAATTTCTACGATAAGTTCCATAACATATGTTTATAATACAAACAAATGAACGCATTGGCATGTGCATGCGCATGCATTTCATTTCCATTTTAATGTAATATGAGGTGTGTGTGTGTGGTTGGTTGGTTGGTATTTGCTAATGCTAACTCGTGAACACCTCCTCCTATTGTTGTCTTTTATCTGACATTTCATGTGTCATAATTCGTATCAAATGTTTTGTTTCGGAGTTTGACATGTACAAAAATTATGGTATTTAGCGTTAAAATATTAATGGATGACAAATTGAATTTGATAACTCAAGTCACTGGCGTCTTCAACGCAACAACATCTAGTGAGCAGCCTGGTTTTGTTGCCATTACAAAATCTCATCTTTATCATTATACTATAATTTATCACTAATAATACATGTTAATCATAATTTTCAACGTGAGATGAATTAACCATTTACAAAAGTTTTTAATTTATACTCCATCTATAGTGCACTCCAATTTTTTATATTATTTTTCTCTCTGATTACTGGATCTGACTAAGTCGTATGCTAAAAACTGCCACCGCGCAACAAAAAGACAAACTCCTATAATTGAAGCTTAGTCAATCATTCAATTAAAATATTATAATAAACCATATACGATAGAGTGGCAGATTAACTTGAAATATGTTTGGCCAGCATCGACCGTGGAGATCCTATCCTCTCTAATGATTTTGTATCTTACACACCAAATGGCATTTGGCAACATTCACATTATAATTTTGTCATTTTCAAAAGGGAAATCAATTTCATTAGGTACATGCATGCGTTTGGGAGAGCTTCCCTTCATTACTAGAAGCTTCTCTTTACCCACATACATACAAATATGTACAAAGTGTGTTGTCAATTTTATCCTTCTACATGATACCAACTAATCTCCGCGTAAAACAACCTTATATGACTGATGGCTAATTCTACTATGCATGTGATACAAAAACACACTCCCTCCCTCCCCCATCTTTGTTATAAAGAAAATTTACTTTTTAATTCACCGAATGTATTTAGTCTATAATATAAATTAGATACATTAGCTTTTTTTTTGTGTCATATAGCTTAACGGCTACATTAGCTATTCAATACGTTATAAAAAAATGATTTTTTTTTTCCAGCAACGACAGCTAAATGAAAGTAAGCAAACCAATCCTATTTCATATTTGATTCATTTCTATATATGTATATCAAGTGCCTCAAATAACTTAATTTGAAGCAAGGTAGACAGAAACAGAAAATGGGTGGTTTAGATGGGTATCTTCCAGTAATGGTCATGATAGGATTACAATGTCATTATTCATTGCTAGCCATCTTTACAAGAGCTGCTCTATTAGATGGATTGACTCCCACAGTCTTTGTTGTGTATAGGCAAGGCATAGCCACTTTGGCATTAGCACCTATCATCTTCTCCTCAAATAAGCGGTATATATCATCTCTTAACCAATTACTCTCATTCTTCTTATTCCTACCCTCTCATATATATCATCTATGCTTCTTCTTCTTCTTCTTTTTTTATTGTAGGAGACAATCTTTTAAGGCTTCATTGGGATTAAAGAGTTTCTCTATGATGTTTATGACCTCTCTTATTGGGTATAGTTTGCAAATCACCTTTGATTCTTTTGTTACTTGTGTTATTTATTTTTTTAACAAAATAAATAAATAATTATAATTGCTTATACATGCAGGGTGACAGCAAATCAGAATGCATATTTTAGTGGTTTATTCTATGCTTCTTCTACAGCAGCCACTGCCATGAGTAATTTGATACCTGCATTAACTTTTGTATTTGCAGCAATCTTAGGGTAATTTCTCTACAAAAATTAATACTCCAGTGTTAAAGTAAATTATCTCAGGATTAAACCAATATGCCTAGTTATACTAATATTTGTTTTGTTTACTTAAAATGCAATGAATGACATTTCTGGTGTTTGAATGATTAGATTTGAGAAAATCAATATTCGAAGTTTAAGAAACGTGGCAAAGATATTAGGGACAATTTGTTGTGTCAGTGGAGCCTTAACCATGGCATTTCTGAAAGGAAATAAGCTGTTACACATGGAGTACTTTCTTCCTGATTCCAAACATCTCACTGCAAGTGGAGATGATACTTGGATTTTGGGTTGTCTATTGCTCTTAGCAAGTAGTGTCTTTTGGTCATGTTGGATGATCATGCAGGTAAAAAATTAATAAAACCAGAATTAATAATCTTTTAGGTGACAAGATTATTGTTCATCAATGGACATTTGATTAAACTTTCAAGTTTCAACACAGGTGCCGATTTCTTCGTCTTGCCCGGATCATATATTGTCGACTTTTTGGATGTGTCTCTTCGCTACAATACAGTCAGCTATATTTGCACTGATCAAAGAGGAGAATCTGCAAGTATGGACATTGAATTCACCTTTACAAATTTCATGCAGTTTATATGCAGTAAGTCTCTAACAGGTCCCTCAGAAACATTTCAATTTGTATCATCTACTGCAATATTGTGTAATACTGATACTGTTAGAAATCGGTATTTTTTGTGATATAGGGAATCGGAATTGCCGCTAGCTTCTTCATTCAGTCCTGGTGCATATCAGGAAGAGGTCCCCTGTATTGTGTAATGTTCAACCCTCTAGCAACTGTCATCACAGCCTTGGTATCTGCTATATTCCTACAAGAAGAGTTATACATTGGAAGGTAATATACTATTCTTAATTTTAAAAATTAAATAAGACACCGTCATGAGAAATACTCCTAAATCTAACTTTGATGGTACCTGTATAGTTGTATGGTTAGTATTTTATACATATAATAACTGTATTATTGTGTATGGCCTACTCACTCACATGCATCATCCATTTCAGTTTGGTAGGAGCTTTTGGAGTGATCAGTGGTTTGTATATTGTGCTATGGGGAAAAGCCAAAGACTTTGATGAGACTAAACAAGAGCTACCACAATCACAAATGCAGGATGATGAAATAAGTAATAGGATAGATTTGGAAGAACCCCTTCTTACAGATAAGTCGGAATATGTAGCAGAGAGCAAGATGGAGCCCTAATGACTAAACTAAGTAATAGGATAGTTTTGGTGAAACTTGATCACTCTCAATTTGAAGAAACGAAAACAGGATCAAGTAGCATCTTAAAGAACATAGCATTAATTAGTTTCTTTCACCAAAACATCTAATGAAAAGAATGCGAAATTTCCCAAATTTCTAACCAAGTCCATTATTCCGCTCGTGCAAGTAAAATTAGTTATGTTGCATTCGCATTTCCATGTAATTTTTTGGTGAATTGCTTCTGCTAGATAGTCAATCATATTTTCATTTAATTTCTGGTCTTTGATAAGAAATTGAGAGATATTCTTAACAACAATTGTGGACACCCTTAAGTGTTATGAGACACAACAATTGTTGAATGGCTCAACAAGATGTTCTCGAGTCTTTTACCTCCAGAAACTTGAAGGGGATGCTCCAGAGCTCCTTCAGAAGGATAGGACATAATGCCAAGCCTCCACAAGACCATAACAGTTATAGATATAGCTTCATTTCAGATTTCAAACCTTCCTAGTCCCTAGTAGCCATATTACGCAAAATCAGTACAAACATACGAGCCTTTATGCATCAGAAGTGTTGCTTCTTTTTCTAACTTTAGGACATATATAAGCCAAAACCATACCAAACTTCCTCTACAAACTTGTACAGTAAGCCACATGACCAGTCAACCTATTCCACACCAATTACACGCACAAGGCATTGTTATAAGTGTGCACTCTTTTGAATCCTAATCAACCTTGCAACTTAGGCTTCAACATTTGTTTAAAAACTTTCTCACAAAAGTAGAAATAGGACCATCAAATTAAAAAAATTCAACAATATTAAAGAACATAGCATTATGTCCTATTTTAAAACCTGTTGGAGGATCCCAAGTGAAAGGTTCTGTTATCTGCCGGCAACGCACTGCCGTCTTGGAGCTGTCCCCTATCACTTTCAAGTTTCACCCAACAGCAACTTGTCAAATTTTCTGCCTTGGACCACTGATCCTTTTATTTCTAAGGTGCTCTTGAAATTTATCATGTGGAACAAAAAACATAAATATCTTATACTTCAAAGTATGTAGAACCTGTTCAATTTTAACATCTCAAGTCTTTTAAAATCATTATAGGCACACATAATGATTTAGTGTATGTTTGGATATGAGTTTTCCCACTGCCACCACATAGTGTAATGCCATTTCAACATGGAAGCAACAAAGTATAGCTTCCAATCAACACGCGTCTACCGTGCTCTCACTGTCAGATCAAACATATGCTTAGATGACTAAAACAATCCTAAAATCCAACAAGGCAAGCCAAAACTAAAACTAAAACAAAAAACAAGTGCATACAAAAATCGAGCAAGTTCATAACTGCCACTTAAAAGCCTCAAAGGATAATAAGGCAGAAAAAAAGAGAAATGATAGCCTCAACAAGTAATATTCTCACACCCTCACATAATGCTAAAACATGTGAGGAGGACCACCTCAATACTAGGCATACGAAATTATATCCTCAGCAATCAGAGTCCGTCTAAATCTAAAAGGAGAATATTTTTCAACCCCTTAAGAAAGTTTCATGCACACACACAACACTAAAGTCATAGAGTAAGGAATGAACACACACAACACTAAATTTGGAAATAGGTATATAACATAGAAAACAAAGAAATAGAAGCTAATGTAAAATTGTAGACTACAAAAGAGAAACTGGATAATTTGGCAAAGTGCACCACTAAAAGTATAACTTAGTCTTGACATTCTCCTGTATTTTTTTTGAAAACTTTCCCTTCATGTGAGCACCAATTTTCATCCATTTTTTGAAGTCAATATCTAACAGCAACAAGTATCTAAATAACCGAATATTATTCTTAGACAATGAAGCCCGGATATGAGATACGATACAGATACGATACTGCACCGATACGCCGATACGAAAAAATTTAAAAAATCAAGATACGATACGGCTGGGATACGTTAATAAATTGTACAATATAATTATAACCATTTTTTTTAATATGCAAATATATTAACAAACAAAAGAAACCAGTCATATCTCTCAAAAAAAATCAGTCATAGGCTCGAAGCACATCAACGTAAATATAAATAATATTGACGATTAAGAGAGTGATGATTAGTCAATTACATACACAATATATCTCAAAAAGAGCATCATCAGTGTTATACTATATCCAAAAGGAACATTGTTAGTACTATACTATATCGATCCAAAAAAGAAGCACTATATCCAAAAATGAACACATCAGTACTCAAGAGTTAAGTTATTTTATTTTATTTTTTTTGAAAACTCGGTATCCAATCCAAGAGTTAAGTTATTTTAATTAACATTAATTGGGAAATATCGGGGTAGGTATCGAAGCAGGATAATTATCGGATACTCTCCTGATACGTATTGGGAAGTATCGGATAATTATTTTTTTAAAAAAAATAAAATTTAATCTTTGGATACTCTCCTGATACGTATCGGGAAGTATCAGATAATTATTTTTTTAAAAAATAAAATTTAATCTTCAGATACTCTCCGTATCAGGCAGGTATCGGTGTAAGATACGCAGGGGATACGGTACGTTATCCATTTTAAAGTATCGGGGTTTCACAACTCTTAAATGATACATGATATATTGAATATCAATAATTGGATACAAACATTGATACATTTTTTTAGAAGAATCTAAACAACACCATGAATCACGGCAACAACATTTTCAACTATATGGGGTAGCACTTGGATGACATTGTGGTTGGTGACATTGTGACATTGGCTAACCGTAACGTCACAAGTGTCTATCTTCTTTCTTTTTCATAATATTTTTTTGTTTCTTTTTACACTTGTGACATTGTGGTTGGTCAATGTCATCAATGTCACCAACCACAATGTCACCCAAGTATTATCCCTCCTCCTGCTCCTTCTTCTTCTTCTTCTTCTTCTTCGAAGAGATCATAATCTCATCGTATTGATTCTTTCGTTGATGACGTGGAAATGTTTAGAGAAGAATGATCTTGTTGTTGGGTCAGTGAGGGGAGCTCCGGGGACCATCCACATCGAGGCTAGAACAACCACACTAGCAGACACCATACTCTTACCCAAAACTTTAAGGCAATGAGTCCTCTTACTTATAAGGTGTTCAACCTTTACTCTTTTATCCAATGTGGGACATATAACTCACACTTGTACACAACAACACTCACCCTCAAGAGTAAGCATCTATTCATCATGCTCTCCCTTCAAGCGGAAGCTCTTACTTTGCTTGTATCGTTGTTCCTGCACAAGGAGCCACTTGCTGCTTGTACCGTGTTGCTGCCTCGGTCGCACCCTTCCTCGAACTGGGGCTCTGAAGGGAGCTTGGGGGATCATCCACATCGAGGCTAGAACAACCACATAAACAAGAGAGACACCACACTCTTACCCAAAACTTTAAGACAATGGGTTTATGAGTCTTCTTACTTATAAGGTGTTCAACCCTTACTCTTTTATCTGATGTGGGATATATAACTCACATTTGTACACAATAGCACTTGTGAGGGTTTACAAGACCTTTTTGGGGAAACCTTCTTTGAGGTTAGAATAAGGTACAAAAGCTCTTCCTTTTGATTGAAGACTTTGGGGTGTGGGATTTTGTATGTGTAATCTAGGGTGTTCAAACTCAAACGAATTCAAATTGATAAAGAAATAAAAAAAATAAAGGCATATTTGTATAAGAATATATTTAATGTGTGAAAATTCTTGACAACATTTACTTACCAACAAATCGAATTTTAATTACTATAGTTTTTTTCTCCAAAACCACGGTGACAAAAAAAAAAGGCTTTTGTAAAAACCGATGGGATCGGTTTTAAATTGACTTTGAAACAATGAATCAAATCATACATATATTTTAATACTTATTTTTTTATAAGCATGATGCATTCAATTAATATACTATTAGTTGTTTTTTAATATTTTTAATACTACTTACTAATTTAATTTAATAAATTTTGTGTGTTATAATTGCATAATATTACTTTAGTTGCCGGTGTGACTCCACCAAAACGACATCTTCTCTATCTAATCACATATCGAAAAAAGGATGAGAAATACACTAAAACACATAATTAATAAAGACTTCACGTCCGATTTTTAATAGACATCATAGTTTTAAAACTCGGCTCGGTCATCGACTCGACAGAGGTACTGGGTCACTGGATCAATGGTCGAACCACTGAGTCATTGGTCGAACCGCATAACTGAACCGGAATCACTCGGATTACTCGGTTAGATGACTCGGTCTTAGATTAAATTTATATAGTTATTTAACCGGATTAAATTGGATTGAATCGGATTGACTCGGTCACTTTAAAAACTAAAATAATGACACCTGTAAAATAAAAAAATCTATCCAACAATAATAATTTCATTGGCTAATTATTATAAATTTAATCGGATTGAATCGGATTAAATTTATATAATTATTATTGTCATTAGCAACAGCCAACAGTAATAATTTAAAAAAAAACATGAAAACAGAAGAGTGAATGGAGGGAGTGAGGTTTTGGAGTCTTTCTACCTTTTTTTGACCTTTCTAATTCCAGTTTTTTCTTTTTTTTTAATTGAAAAATTCAAAATGACGTCGTTTTTGTAAAGCTAAAAGCAAAAAAATAAAATAAAATTGGAGAACCGGTCTGACCCACAACTCGGCCGAGTCACCGGTTTTTACCGGTTTTGACCGGTTCCTGCCGAGTTAACTGCATGACCGATCCAAATGTTGGCTCGAACCGCTTGGTCTTCAAATATGTGTTTTCAATTGATTAGTTTGATTCCTTCAAAAAAAAAATTAATTAGTTTGATCTATAAAATAACTAATAAAATACACACATACTCAAAACAATTATATTATTTTTTAGTTCATTCTACCCACCGGTTCATGGTCCGGCCGGTCCAAACCGAGTTTTAAAACTATGATCGACATTGTCCAGGATTTGATTTCCCTCCAACCTCTATCTTTAATGAAGTCAAAGATAGTTTTCTTGCTTGCTTCTACCCACCATGGATGGGTGGGTGACCAAGATAGTAAATAATCTAAATTTCTACTGCAAAAATGTAAAAATCAAACGACTTCTGAAAATTAATTGATTATAATCTAAATTAAAAGTAAACACTTGTGTGGAAAAGTAAATAGTAAATAACTAAAGAAACAAAAACTACACACGCACAGGTAAATACTAGTAGAAATGTTTAGTTGGACACAACCCTAAATCAAAAGTTTTTAGACACACTCATATGAATAATAAAATTTAAAAATAAAATAAAATTAGTCACATCATTTAATATCATTTATCTTTTAAATTTTATCAATCATGCATTATTTAATATCATTTATCTTTTAAATTTTATTAATCATGTATGTATGACCAAATAAATTTTATTTGGATTTGTGCCTATGCAAAACTTGCTCTAAACACTAGTGTGCAATAGTACATAATAAATAATTAAATGAAACAGAAACTGCACACATGCACTAGTTTACTACTTTACAAAGACAATCGCAGTGTGCTATTCCTAAGTCAGAAATATGATTAGAAGTATATGATGAGAGTTGAAACCCTTCATTATAATTCATTATTTAAAAACAAAAATAACTTTTGATTGTAATCTAAATTAAATAACTTAATATTTATTCATTTTCAAGGAATAACTTAATAGCGATATTGATTTAGAATTTTTTAATTTTCAGTTCTTTATATGTCCCTTCGCTTGAAGTAATCCTACTCATTTAAAAATTTAACTATGTGCTAATTGATCTTTCATAAAAAATAAATATTTCAAAAAATATCTTTGAGGATACTTCTTGCTGAGATATATTACAAAATAAAATTTCAATAAACTGAATATTATTCTAAAAATAATAAGATTAAATCAAATATAGTAAAGTTAGTTGAAAATTACATATATTTTAACTTATAAGATTATTTTTTTTGAAAGAACTTATAAGATGTTGTTTATAAGGATTGGAACAATTCCTCAAACAAAAAAGAATTGGAACAAGAGTTCTTATCTAAAAAATGGATTGGGACAAGAGTGGAGGGAAGCGTACTCAGCCATGAAATTAACATTTGATAACGTAGGGTTGTGTTAAACCAACAATATTGTATCTATCCTCAGCCACATTACCAACCAGATAGGAAAATGTGGAAAATTGCGTGCTGAAGTCGACCAAGGCAAACTAGTCAAGTTTCACTCATCATTGGACGGACAATATAACCTCTTGCATCAATAATTCATATTATTACCAAATCTGAAAATGACACTCTGGCTTTCTCCACCAATACACATGTTCAACTACATTGAAGAGAGAGGATATTCTCTTTTTTGGTCATGTGGAATCCAATGGCAGATAAAACTCACGTTCCATCTTTGTCTTGAATATTCAGCTCTAGGCTATTTGGTTTTATGTTTGGAAGGTAATCATGGAAATATTTTACTTGCTATCCCGAGTGATGGATTGATAACGAAGAAAATGAAGAAGTTTGCGGATGATTTTTGTTGATATGGAAAAGTTGTATATATGTCCGACTAGATGTAAGACAAAATACGTGCTATGTAAGTTAAACAAATGGAAAAGGTTAGATTAGATGTAAAAGTTGAAAATGGAGTACAATACCCCGAATTACTCGGTTTATAAATTTATTTTGGGTGCATAAAAATGATGAAGAAATTAAAGGAAAAATCCGGTGTTTGTAATGGAGGACCCTGGGTGTTTTGTAAGATAGATAGTAAAACTCAAGCTATAGGAGATTTTCTATACTACAGTGGTAAAGTGTCAACTTAAAGTACCAACTATCTAGTTGTACTAATAGCTTGCTTTAAGGGAAGCCTAACAGTGGTAAAATGTCAACATTAACAGATGTTAGACTAACATTAACAGAAATGAGATAGCACCTATTGTATTGAACATTGTTAATCTCAATTAAGATGGTAAATTCATAAGAAAGAGGTAAATTGTTAGAGGCAAACAGCATAAAAACTAAAGGAGAAAATATAAGATAGAGTTAAATTGTTTGGGTAGAGATATGATTCATGTTGGAAAATTATGATTATGACATCATTTAATTTGTGTAACTTACTCCTCCTAGTGGAATAAGGCTTAGTTGTTGTCGTTTAATTTCCCGCAGTAGGCAATATAAGGTGTGGGAACAGAAGGGAAGTCAGTGTGGTCAAACTAAGTCATGTCTAAGTAAAAGATAGATGACAATTGGAAACGGTAAAGAAAAGAAAGATAGATGACAATAGGAAACTGTAAGGTAAAATTGAGCCATTTAAACAGCAGAGTCAAACTGTACTGAAAACAGTATGAAATCCATGACATAAAGTAAAAACCATAAAGTAAAAGCAAATGGCCTAAATCATCTACACGCTAATGATACTAGTATCTCTTCCAACCGTCCCTCCTGTTATTCCTGAATGCACAGCAACCAATCGAGTACACAATGATTAGGAAAATCAGGAATATGATGTTGACAACAGCCACCCTCTTCCAATTAGTCTTGAGGTTATCCAGTAAGCCAGCCTTGCAAGATTTGCAATCGAAGCACAGAACTTTTGGATCATTAGTCCAAGCATCACAGTCAGTGTTGGTATAAGTACCACCTGCGGGCATTGTCCAGTTTGTTGGGTTCTGATAAACAAAACCGCAATCGTTTGAAGGCTTACAACATCCAGACTGCATACAACATAACAAAAAAAAATGGAATTCCATAAGTCCAAATATTTACAAACTAGAAGCCGACAGAAATACATCAAACATTTTAGAATCAATTTTCTGAAATCAAGGAATTGCATTTGTAGTTTACGGAATGAATTCCATTCCTAGCCAAAAATTACTGGAAAGAAAATGCAGAACCTCTGCCTTAAGCACATGGTAATGAAGTTTAAGCCATTGAAACTTAAATTGATCGTGTGAATCTGTGTTTATCACTCTTCTCATGAAGAAGAGAGACACAAATTTATACTATGTGCTATTTTAATATGAGAGAATCTAAATTCACATGCCAGCAATCAAAATACAATATGTGAATGTCAAAATTTCTTTCCATGTACAAGTTGAACATAAAAAAAAAACATAGAACTCAAAACAGGAAACACCGTAAAGAAATAAGTAATTAACATGACATAACACTCTACACTCTAAGGACCAGTATGTGTCACAGAAATTCAATTGTAAGTTGTCCTATCAAGTTAAGCAGTCAGTGCACTCAGTTGTGTACGAGAATAATCTCATGCAAGAAGATTCTTATATGTTAATGTTCTTGAAGGAAGAATATTAAATTTTGAAGGAAGAATATTGCAAAGCAAAGAGAATTCAAGTTTGGAAAAGCGATCAACTTTTAGCCTAGCAGCACTAGCATACAGAAAAGGGGCAAAAACTAAACAAAAAAAGGATGCAAAAAAGTTCTACAAAAGATTCATTGGAAAAAAGCAAATAAAATAAGAACACTTTTCAGATAAAAAGCAATCTCAGTTTAGAAGTCCACTTTTCAGAAAGAAACCTTGACAAAATCAGAAAAAAGTTATAAAATATTATCCTTTAAATTTAATTTATTTAATCCTATACAAACACAAGAATGCATTAAAAGTGCACACTTTTCAGCAAGAAACCATGACAACCCAGAATATCTAATTTAAAGGTCCACTTTTCAGAAACAGTGGCAAAATCAGAAGAAAAAAAGTTATAAAATTATCTTTTCTATTCAACACTAAAAGTACAATTTTATTATTATACCGTCTGCAACATAAATTTTCACATTCCTTTAAAACCCAAAAAGACAAATAAATAAATAAAGATTTCTATTTGTAATAAATCAGGACAAGTTAAATACAACTTTTTTCAAACCCTAATTTTTTTAGGATGAAAACGATCAATCATACACAAAATTTCAACCCCAAATATAAATCACAAGCAAGTTAAATTTTTTGATGATAACCCAGAAAAGCAATCAACATCAAGAACATAAAACCAGAAACATAAATCACATGCAAGTTCGAATTTTGATAATAACCTAGCAAATAAAACAACGTCAAGAACAAAACTAACCTGAAGAGCATTCAAATGCTGGAGGTAGAATTTATCAGCAGTATCATTGAGAAATTGGGAATGAAAGTCAGTGCAAAGTTTTCCAGATTGCAAACAGCTCTTAATCCTCTTCCAATTACCATTATCATTAACCCTTTTCTGCAACCAATTAGAATAATCACCAAGCCTATACTCTTTGTAACCCTTATTGGAAAGGGATTCACCAGCACCTTTGTTAGTAACAACAAAAGCAAAGATGGTGAAAACGAATAGAACAACGATGAGCAAGAACATGAAAAAGAGATAGAACCATAGAAGCCATGTAACACGGCAACAACCACCAATGAAACCCAATAGAGAAACGATTAAGAGAAAAACACCGAGGATGATGATGGGTTTTTCAAGAAACCTTTCGCATTCTGAAGTGGCTTGTTTGTGGAGCCAAACGCCGGTTAAAAGGATTGGAATTGAGAGAAGTAAGGTTAGGAAATTGAGAATTCCGATCAAGTTGTTACTGATCTTCATGATGAAAATTGATTGAAAAACAGAGAGAAATGTGATTGAATGATGAGAAATTGAGAATAATGAAAGGGTTTTGAGGATTTTATAGGCAATGTGGTTTGAGTGTTGAGAAAGACAGCTAAGAGGTAAGTTAAAACGGAAATTTAATCAATTTAATTTCACACGCTAAATATCAATTACTTGAAGGAATTCTTTGTAGTATCTGTTTTCAGATAAACATAAAATAAATAATATATCAATGCAATGCATTAAATTAATAAAATAAATAAATCAGCATTATAATTCATTTATCCCCTAAAAATAAAAATAAAATTTATGTATGCAATTTCATTTGTGATTCAAAATTTGATTTGATCCGGACAATTTTAACAAAACGACATTATTTATGCCAATATTTTTAACAAATTGTGATTTTTTTTATCAATTGCTAAAATTTCATTTTTTTAAATAGATAAAAAGAATGTTGAGGGTTCAAACTCAGATCTTGAATATAATAATGTATTGTTTCTATCGACTGAGCTATGCTTACAAGACCAATTTGCGGTTTTATTTGAAACAATTTGATTTTGAAACCATGTTTATATTTTCATAAACAAAAAGTTATTAAAACCATTCAAACCCGTATTAATTTCACATGCTAATTATCCATTAATACCTTTTTCAAAAACAAAAGCGGAATAACACCATTCCTTCCTTAAAAAAAAAATACTAAAAAAAATACCAGAATTAATTCACAGGCTTACTACACAAAGAGATGATGATTCAGCCTTTACGCGCTTCTTGTTGTTTTCTTAATGACGACGCAATATCTTCTCTTAATTTCCTTTCTTTGTTGAGAAAAAAATGATTCAGAATTCTTTTCTTGTAAAGACTTTGCTATTTTTAAATTTCCTTAATGCATGCGCTAATTTAAAATTGTTTTATTTCTTTTATAAAAAGAAATAGAGGGAAATTTCAGTAAACATGACTCAATTTGTATAGATATTGTGATTTATATGCAAAGTCGATGTTCGAATCCAAATTCTTTCGCTTTTTCATTTAGATGTGAATTTTTAATCACCATGTTATCCAAAAAAAATAGTATTTAGAATGAGGGAACGATACCCCAGGATGTGGCTCTAACTCAGGACCTCTTGAATTTAAGGTTACCACTAGACAAAATATGAATACATAAACACAAAAGCAACTTTTATCAAATTTATGTTGTTTGGAAAGTTTAAGTTAAAATTGATTTTTTTTTTCTTCATAGATTGACAAAATAATAAATAACTATGTGAATCACACACAAGTTTTTTTTTATTTTTAGGGAAGAATCTTATAATTTTTATCAATTGAGAGTTGTAAACAAATCAAAATTGATTTTAAAGGTATGATTATCAAAATGTGTTATTTTAAATTAATTCTTTAATAAAAAAATTAAGGGGTATTCCACTTTCTTTAACGGAGTTGTGCTTGATTTTTTTTCCCTGCTCTAAATTTTGCTTATTAAAATTTGTTAAGATTTGTTCATTATTTATATTTTATACCAAAAAATATGAGTTTTTGTTTTGTTTATATCTCATTTCGGATTGAGTTTTTTTTTTTTATCAAACAATCCAATCAATAAATTTATTTATACATAAAATTTTCATTTTTTTTTGACATAAATAAACTTTTCATTCTTGCCTAAAAGAAGGTAAACTATTTATACAAAAATGTTCATAGAAAATAATTTATTTAAAATATTTTTACACGAAAATATTTATGTAATGAATTTATAGAGAAAGATTTCTGACGAAAACTTTTTACTGAAAAATATTTATACACAAAGCCTTTAAAATAAAGATTTATACAACAACATAATATAAGCTTTTTTTATAATACTCAACTACCACCTTTATTGTTTGAAAAAAAAAGAAGCTACCACCTTTATCGATAAAATAATATAAGTTGGGACTATGAAGAAATATGGTTTCGTTAGACATTAAAATATTAGAATGTTTCCCTTCCTTTATTTCCAATACTCTACGTGTATGATTGGTTGAAGGACATGTTGTCGCGCTCTCGGTTGTTTAGGTGTAAGGTTGATCTGTCTGGATGTAAGGTTGATCATCAAAGTTTTCTTCTCTCTAGAGAAAACACAAACCTTACCCCAACCTCCTTCCCCCTCCATCTTCTTGTATCAAATGTTTGTTTTAATAGATTAACATGTGCAATAAACTTCAATTTTAATGTAAACATACTATGAAAGTATTTATATTTATATATTAATAAAATGAGAATTTATATCATCATGTTTGTCTCTTTACTTTTCTGTCTTTATATTTATTTATTTATTTGTCATTTTCAGTTATGACATCTTAATAATATATGTCACGATTGTTCTGAAAATCTGGATAATAAAAGGTTTCGGATTATAAAATTCAAAAATTCCTATAATGTTGTTCGGAGTATATAATTCGGATAAAAGACATTTTAGGGAAAAATAGAACGCACAAGAAACAACTATGATGAGAAAAGTTATAGTAGAAAAATAATGGTGTTCTATTTCTTTTTCTTTTTAATTACAAAGAGGCTTAAGCCCAGGATGATGTTACAGTTTCTAAGCATAAGGAACTTGCAAGGGGAAAAAGTCAAGGAGGAAACAGATCTTCAAAGCCAATAATACTCAAGGAATCAAGAATAGAGGTGTCAAATGGGCTGGCTCGGCCCGGGTCTAAGAGGTCCGACTACATAAATGGGCCAGCCCGGCCCGACTCAATTATAATTGGGCCACATTCTAAAGCCCGACATGTGCGGGCCATGGGCCAGCCCGACATGTGCGGGCCATGGGCCAGCCCGACCCGTTTATTTTTTTTCTTTTAAAATTTATTCACCTTTTTAATATATTTTATATATATTAGTCACTCACCACTATTTTTTCCTAAAATATGATTGGATGAACATAAAAGTGTAAGTAATTTTTACATTAACATTGAAAATTAATGAAACTCTATATTATTCATTCAATTAAATCAAATTAATAGTTTATAAACTTTAAAATTTTAAAACTTTAAGCTAAATTCATTCATTTTTATTAAGTTTATTTATTTAAATATTATTTTATTGATAAATTTTAAAATAGTTGATAAAAAATTTCAAAAACATACATTTTTTAACAAAAAAATCAAATTAAATGGTAATAATGGGCCGGCCCAAAGCCCGATTGGCCAGCCCGGCCCGGCCCAATTTTTATATGGGTCAAATGGGCTTGGACCAAAAAAGCCCGAGTGTATTTTTGGGCTAGTTTTTTTAGGCCCGACCCAAAAATATGGGCTTTTGGCCCGGCTCGTTAGCCCGGCCCATTTTTGACAGCTCTAATCAAGAATGTGAGTTTTCCTAAGACAATTACGAAAGCACAATATTGCCCGCCAAATTAAACGCAATCTACATCTTCTGGGTCTAAACGTAGAGTTTACAGTGGTTAACCGATTATAACCATGGTGATGTTTCCCTCAAAAAAAAAAAAAAAAACCATGGTGAAGTTGGATTATACATAGATACATACTTATATATATATAAAAAAAAATAGAGCGGTTTAGACTATTTTTTCTCTTTTCAATTGTATTCTTAAGTAAATTTGATCAGAATTGATATTTTGGTGGTGTCGTTCAAAAAGATAATAATTTATATTATATTTGTTATACTTTTTGATAGATACTTAGTAAGTGTACTAACTTATATCGAAGTAATAAAATTTATAAGATTCATATCCATAGGGACTGTTTCAACTTCTACTCGGTAGTAACATTATTATTAAGGATGTTTGTAAAATGGAGGGTGCACTGAGGCAATTGGTTTGATTTGCAAAATAAAATAAAATGGTTAAGGAAAAATTGGTTTAAGAAATAATATGGAGAGATGACTAGGTCATTCGATTCATCTGCTCATCGCTCATTAGCAACTTGTTTCTTAAGTCTACGAATGCTATAAAGTTTACGATAAATTAACAAAATAGCTTAGGTCAATCCCTTGATCCTAAGCCCTCTTTTCAGAATATAATTCCCCGATCCCTCATGTGAATCTATAATCATCAAAGGTTTTAAGTCCGTTAATTCAATTATCACAACCTAACAACGCTCCATCCCTAGATTGTCCGTTAGATTGAACAGTATAGATATTTCCGAGTTACACGCTAGTGTCAATAGTCATGTAAACTCTTGAATCAATTATATTAGGTCAGAATCATAAAAGCATTACGAACGATTTACACTGAATAAACTAGAATGGCATTCATAAAGATTAAGAGTTACAGGTTACATAAACATGAGTTAGAACAGAATCATCTCTTGACCTAATCATAAAAGATCTAGCTACCCATGGCTAAAGCACAAATAACTAATGTAAAAGAAGGATTCATTACATGAAATTGGTAACCGGATATGAGTTTTGATGGTCTCTCACCGTCTCTCCAGATCTCCAGCTCCAAAAGTCAGTTTCTTTCTCCAAAATTTCCAACCTTTCATTCGGAAAACAACTTCCCTTTTATAGGAAAATTCCCAGAAATGCTAAAAGCGTACTCCGATGCTGTAAATCGGAGCACGATGGCTTCACTTAATTCAGATCACAACTGGCGCGTCTGCTAAATCGGAGCCCGATTTTATCCCATCAGAGCACGATTTTTTACGAGACAAAATGTCTCAACGTTGCAGGAAAATCGTAGCTCAATGCTTAAAATTGGAGCACGATTTCTTCTTTGCTTGCCAAAATCAAATGTGTCATTTGTATCTTCTAACTCATGCAAAATCACCTGAACTCAGCTTAAAAGTACATAAAAACTATAACAAAAGTGTTATATGACCTAGTGTCATCACTTTTTTTAAAGATATTATAATTTGTTACAATATAAAAGTACAAAAACATATATTATCTATACTTATAATTTTATTTAAAATCAATATAATTTTGATCAAAATTCCATAAAAACTACAATTTATAATTTATATGCATTAGCACAATAAAAATATTGACAGACGTGTATGAAGTGTCCGTCTAAATGATAGTATATATAATTTGATAAAGTCGTTTGCACCAAAAACATAGCAATCTTTTTCGTATAAAAGTATAGATATTTGGTAAAATAGGTTTTTTAATTAATAAAATAAAGAAATATTAAATTTTAATTAAAATATATTTTTTGGCAAAAAAATAAAGTCGTTTATATTAATGGTAAAATTAAAAAGGATAAAACTTCATTATTTTATTTTTATTATTATTTAATATAAACGACAGACTTTATTTGAAAGAGAAAAAATCAATCGTTGTAATTTTTTTGTATATATAGTATGTATATATGTTATCATGAATTTGACTCAGTTAGTAGGGACAATGCATAATATATACAAGGTTTAGGGTTCAAACCTCGACCACCACAAAAAAAATACAATTAAAAAGGATAAAACTTCACCAAATATTCGATTTCCATTCATACAAAGGTATAGATTTTTTTATTTTTTTTTAAAGAACTTATAGGTATAGTTAAAATATGAGAAAATATTTTAAGATTTGCTTGTAATTTCCCTCAAAAAAAAGTTTTGGTTGTAATTTATTTATGTATATCATTTAGAAGAATTTGTGTACCAAATATTGTAATCAATAAATTTATTTACACAGAAAAATATATATTCTTTTTGGCTGGAAGTTTTGTTCAAACTATACAGTTATTTATTTATACGGTATTATTTTGTGAGTAAATAACGCACTATTATCTCTCCATTTTTTTTAGTTTAACCAGAAACGTGTTCTTCTTATATATTAAGGCTCTGAGACTGGTCGTCTTCTTCATAAACGTTAGCTTCATCCCCGCCAAACCACGTTATTAGTACTTGATAGTTAAGTTTCAAGTTTTTGTTCAATGGAGTTCAAATTTCGTGCTATCGACAATATCAATCCATCAACCATGCAGTGTTCTCTTCCCACCGTCACATGTCTCCCTGATCGATCTCTTCCAAGTAATTCAATCGGAAAATCTTTTTTTTTCTTGTTTTGATTCTGATATTTATTTAATATTGTTGTTATGATGATTAGTGGACGGTGGTTTTTCTGGCTTCCGAGCACCGTTGGCCACCAACGAGGCGGCATTATGGAGAGAGATCGAGAAAGAACAAATCCGGAGGGATATGTTGCGGCGGATGGAGTTGGAAGAGGAAGTGAGAAGGGAGCTTGCAATGGAGGGGGCGTTTGGAATTGGAACTATGCAGAGGCCGGTCAATTCTCTGTGGTCAGATTCTACACCGATGATGAAGAACCCTGTTGCTGTTGCTGTTGCTGTTGCTCTTGATGATCGCATGGGTGCTTCAAAATCACAGATCAGTGACAAGGACAAACTTATTCTGTTGGTCAGTTTCATAACTTTTTCTATTTTCTTCTCTTGTCATTCTGTAATTGTTATGTTAAAACTTAAAACCCATGTACAAAACCATCAATTTAATTTATAATAACATCCATAAATAGATATCTTTAAACTTCATACATCCTTTCCAACATCTCACTTTTTCTCATATTTGTTCTTTTTATCATCAAACTATGACATCTATCAAGTCACTTTATTTTTTCTCTTATCCACATAAGGTGTAGGCCAAACATTTTCCTTAATGCATAAATTATCATCTCTTCAATTTAGTGCCTATGTTATCCAAGTAATCTTTAAATTATATGAAAGTGCTAAATCTATTCTTAACAGTAGAGACCAAATTAACAAATTGTATATACTTTAAATTATTTATTGTCTTTATAGCATTGACACTTCTAATCGAAGACGTGATCGTTGTGTGATACTTATCTGTGTTTGACACACCGACACAATAATTATATACAATTTTTTTTTTCTTTAAATGAAATTTCTTAACACTAAATGACTCATCATTCAAGATATTCTAAATTGATATTTTATTCCGTTGTATTAGTATATCAAGATTAGATAATTCATTAACCAAAAACTGAACTTAATTAACTACAAATTTTAACATTATTAACTATATGATTTCTAGTTATATGTAGGTTTGAACACTTAAAAAATTAAGATTAATCCCTTTAAAATTCTCGTTTAAAAAGTTGCAATACTTGATATGTTTGTGAACTATTTTAACCGTTTAAAATGTTGTAGAGCTTTGTTGTCCCCAAATAAATGTTGAGATAACATTTCTAACCTAGATATACCATCCGGTCACTGTTATAAGTAAAAATTTATGTTTTAGATTCATTCAATAAATGATTTATGTGGTTTATAATAAAAATCACATACATCATTAATTAAATGAATCTAAAGTTTACATTTTTGCTTATAATAATTACTAGAATATGTATATAATTTGATGCCGTTATTGAATTTTCTTATATACGTAGGTTAATTAGTTAATATTTATTATTTGGTTTTAATACGTAGTTGATCCTTGCAAATATATTATTTTTCGTTTTAATCTATGTAAAAATGTTTTTTTTGCTTAGTCTTTGTAAATATACTATATTTTGTTTTTGGTCCCTTGTTATGTTTTAACCTTGGCAAAATTTAATTATATAGGAATTGCACACTCTATTATAATGGACTGTAATACATATTAAACATAATGCATGTATGGATCAATGCCTACATGAATAAATTTTGCAAGAATGAAAACAAAACAACAGGGAATGAAAGCTATATATTTGCAATGCCTAAAATAAAGTATAATTTTTTTTTAAAGGGACATTTAAAAAGAGTGGATAGTGTTCCGATCTAAGGTAGGAAAAATGCTAGACCAAATTATTGAAGTTAGATTAAAAAATATATATTTGGGGATTATAATACTACTAACTGTGTCCAAGGCAAATGCCTTAACTGCCGTAAGGCAGTCACACCCCTGCAGCATTCATTAGAAGTTTGTCATTCCTTTAAACAAGGAAAGGCTACTTGTATTTGCTCTTACTCCTTTATTGCTTATTGGTTCAATCCAAGCATGCTAATTGAAATCATTAATATTTATATTTTGCTAAAGATTATGAGTAGAACTTTGTAAGTGACCAAAGTTCATGCTAGACTACATTTAGTTCTATCTTTCAAACGATGGAAGCTATATGAAGTCTTCATGCATGTATCTCCTCCACCTAACCTTGAACACCCTATTCAGCACTTTTTTCTCACTATCATTGCATTCTATATATCACTCGCAAGAAGAACATACTATAACTCAAGCATTTTTACATTTTTTCTTAGATAGTTTTGAAAACTAAAGTTTGTTGTGTAAGTTGATCAACGATGGTAGTGAAATCATTTGTAGGCACCTTTCATAAATAAAAAATTGTAGGCTACTTAGATCATTGGTTTTAATGTCGACAAAGAATAATGCAATTTAACATAATGTGATGATAAAATTTGAAATGTTGTGTATTTGAACAAGTAGTGAATGTTGAAGTTCTTAATTGGTCAGTGAGCATGTGATGTTTTATTTGAGTATCCCAATTGCAGGCTAAGCCAGATCTCGATCTCTATAGTGCAAAGCGAAAAGCAGTGACACATGATGTTCTTGACGACGAGCCTTCTGCAATTGGTTTGAACAAAAAGCTGAAGGAGGAGGAGTGGAGTTGTGAACTGTGTCAGATTAAAGCCTCAAGTGAGAATGGCTTGAATGATCATCTGAATGGTAAGAAGCATAAGTCTAGAGAAGCAAGACAGAAAAGGAAGATTGACGAGCACGACAAGAAAAGTGAAAAAACTGCGAAAAATGCTACTGATGCAGTTGTTAATACAACAATATCAAGGGTTGATGAGAATGGGGTTGATGCAGAATCAAAAACTGAGGAGCAGCATGTGGAGACTATGGCTGATAATGGTTTAAATGTATCAGAATCTAAAACTGAGGAAAAGCTTGTGGATACAATGGTGGGTAATAGTGTAGTTGAATCCAAAAATGAGGAGCAACTTGTGGAGATGGTGGCGGATAATGGTGTAAGTGTAACAGAATCCAACAGCGAGAAGCTCGAGGAAATGATGGTTGATAAAAGAGTAACAGAATCTAAAAATGAGGAACAACATATGGAGAAAAACGAAAATGTAGATTTTTTTGAGAGTAAAAAAGGTGCTGCAACCGAGGAAGGAGGCAAGAAAAGTGCATTGACAGAAACAATGAAGATGGGAGGTTTATGGTGTGAGCTCTGTCAAATTGGCACCACCTCACAAGCTGTGATGGAAGAACATAAAAAAGGGAAAAAACACATTAAGAAAATGAAGATGTTCGATCAAAAATGTCTTTCATCAACATCATTTGCATCGTAATAGGCTCCTTGGTTGATCAAAGATACTAGAGATGGAATAGAAATTTTGAATTTCAAATGAAGTACATTCAGTTGTTGAGTCAAGAGGAGTTGGAACTTATGAAGGACTATATGAGCACATGCAAAGGCTATGTTGACTTCTTGCAACTTCATATATTTGACGTTTACTTACATTATTATGTTTATTAACTTATTAGGTTATATCTTTCATTACATGTCATTTTTCGCTATGGTTTTTCTTTTTTAGTCCTTAACTAACGCTCTCACTGTAGTGCTTGTTTGTTTTAGTTGTCAACTAACTCTGTTGATGTAATGCAACTTAGGAATAACTATGTTCAATAAATTGCATGCTAATCAGTCATTACTCTAATGAGCCAGGATGTTTATCGAAGCAAAGAAACATGAAGTGGGTCATATATTCTTATTAGAAGTAAGCATAACTTTCTTTTAGTTGAAAAAATATCTCAAGTTCATGCTCCAAAAATGCTCTTTTTTTTTCTTCTTATATGGTAAAGATGAGTCATCAGGGCACTGCCATATTTAGTTAACAAATGAAGAGAGCAACTTTAATGGATGATTTTCTGAAGAGAGCAACTTTAATGGATGATTTTCTTGCAGAGCTAAAAGATAATCAATCCACATTTTAACGGATACTTATAAAAAAATATTTGCAATGCCTAGATGTTAGTCATCCAAATTATAATTTATAAATAAATACAAAATATCTAATGTTATTTTTGTCAACTGAATGCGCAATCAGTAACTATTTTAGAATTTCAAAACATTAAATGACTATTATAACTACTCGTTAAACATTTAAACACGAAAACGACTGTTTATCCATTTGAAATAGTTTTCGAAAACAAAAAACAAAAAATTGAATCAAAATACCCTTAATGTTTATGATGTTCCCCATCTAATTTTAAAGTTGTAGTTGTTGTAATTTATTATCCGCCAAAAAATGACATAACGTTAAAAAAAATTATCCAATTGTTTAAAATAGGGTAAATATGTTTTTGATCCCTGTAAATACATCGATTAATCTTTTTAGTTCCTTTAAAAAAATTCTTCGACTTTTAGTCCTAAAAAAATTTTCTAACACCACTTTTAATCGTTACTTTGAAGTCAACTCGCATGTAATCTTCATATTTTTGAATGAAATTTTGTAGAAGTGTGTAGAATGTTATAACAGTCTCCAAAAAAATGTTATCTTTGAACAAAACATGAATTAAATATAAATTTTTAAACACCACAAAAATAAAAATTCATATTTAATTCTTAAAAAATACTAATTTTATTGGGAGAGACGGTATATCATGGCATGGGATAGGCTTGATATAAGCAAAAAGATGAAGGAATGGGTTTTCGTAACCTATATACTTTTAACGTGGCTCTTTTGGGAAAGCAAGGTTGGAGGTTACTTAAGCAACTGGATTCGCTGTTATCACATATTTTAAGACTCGTTATTTTTCATGTAATAATTTACACGTTCTTGATGTGCAGCAGAGCCCAAAAGTGCATTGTACTTGACTACTTATTCTTGTTCAACTACTGTGGTAGGAGCAAGGAGGTGTGGTGGAGCATAGGGTGGCTCGAGTTAGTGGAACATGATAGAGTCTGATTTGGGTGCTACATGGAGTTTTTGTTCTATGTTTTGCACGAAGCTTTCATGTGATTATAGAGGTCCTTTTGCAGCAACATTGTGGAGCTTGTGAAGAGTACAAACATTGCAGTTTGGGAGAATAAAGTTGAACGGCCAGCTGAGATTATTTCTAGGGAAATATTTTATTGGACGAATGGAGGGCAGCTAGATCAATTGACAGAAGCATGGGAACAATAAGCATTTATATTTTCTAACTTTTGAACAAATAATGGCAGCAATTTGGTTGATGCTGCGTGATTAGTTATCGCTATATTAATCATTTCCGTTAGTTCTACAACAATTTGTAAACAAATAATTAATTGATAATGTCCAACCATGAGTAGAGTTTATGCAAAGATGATTTATTTGATTTTTTTTTTTTAATAAAGATGATTTATTTGATTGAAAATGCTAACTTTTTATATATCCGATTGCAAAGGTGGGTGACACTACCAAAACTATTATGGTCATTGAAAGGTGATATAAATGGCTAAATACCATTAACTATTATCTAGAAGAATAAGAAGAAAATACCATTCAACTAGATTTTAGACGGTCTCAAAAAGCAAAAAATAAAATAAAAAATGATTTTAGACGGTCTCTAATCTGCTTCCTGGAAGAAAATGAGCGATGAAAGAATGAGAGAAGATGATACCAAACACAAATTTTAAGGGTTTCCTTTTCTTTTCTTTTTTAACTCAAACGGCAGCTAAGGATGCGGCAGCTAAGGATGTCAAAGACAAGGGAAATTTATGTTCATTAGAAAAATAGAGGAGGAGAGGATTTTATTTTAATAGACCATACGAGAGATCAATGTAATTTTCCTTAAATTTTAATCAATAGAAAATAGATTGTTGAACATATGTTAATGAGAAGAGGGTGTGGCTAACATCCTCAAAGAAGAATGCTAGGAACGCACTATTTAACATACATCCCAACACTTCAATTAATTGAAATCCATATGTCTCACCAATTTGAGTCAATATAAATGCACTGGGATCCATTTAAAACCCTGATCAGTGATCATTATTCATCACTCACGATTTATTTGACTAATTTTAGTTCGCATTTTCCTAATTTTAATTATCGCTTCCTTTATCAAAAGAGGGTGGGGAATTGTTAGGGTAGGTTGGAGGGATGGAGCTTATAAGTTTAAGATTAAATTCAATCTTCTGAACAAAGAAAATAATCTATCAGAAGAAAATAAAAAATAAAGTATTATATTAGCTTAAAATGAAAAATGGTTTCAAGAATTTGAGGAGCAATGAATATTCATAAACTGCCTTATTGATCCACACCATTACTCGGTAAAGACAATCAAATGTATTTAAGAAAATAAACCATTCCATGTCTCAGAAGTCACAAGGGTATCAAACACACATACTTTCAAAGTGGTCCTGGAAAAGTCCCATTGTCCCTCTGTTCATTCCACTTGTCAACCTGCAATTTTGCATCCAACAGAAATTTTAAATAGAGAAACACAGTAACATCAAGAACTTCAGTATAATGTTTTGTAATGGACGTTTGAGTGATAACTAACCACCTCACATGGTGCAATACCAGAATTCAAATTTGTCACAAAATTTGACATAAGTTGGTCTTTGCACAACTGGGAAAAATATATTAGCAGTAATGTAATAACTAGTGTCATGCATTGAGTTTATGTTGGGGTGAGTATATGTCTAGAGATTAATTAGAAGGGCAGATTATTTATTTTTTATGAATAAGCAATGTATTCCAAGCAAATTCACTATCCTAATCCTAACAAAAAACACAAACATTGAAATCGGAACAAATTTTAGGCATCATAGTTACAATTTACAAAGGACAGATGTGTGGGCACATTTGCAAATATATGAATTAAAAAAAGAGAGAGAGAGATCATGACCAATTTATCTTATTCAAATTATGTAACTAAAACGTTACCAGTCCAAAGCATGAAGATTAATGTCAAGCAAGTATGGCTCTTAGAACAAGTTATAACTTCATTGAAGATAAATGGTTAAGAAGGGAAAAAAACGTAATGCCATCGTCATTCATTTGATTAGTCAATACCGAATACAGATATAAGTCCATTTGTCAACAAAGAAAATTGTCTATCATGTGAAATACTAAAGAACTAGACTACATACATAAGACGCGGTCCATTAGACATGGAGATAATAATAAGTAAATGCACTTGGGAAAAAAGACCAGGGGAGGGAGGAAGGCAAACAAGAAAAAATAAAAATTACACACAAAACAAAATGCATAAACGCACAAAAGCTCAAAACATTTGAAGCTAGGAGTAGGACGTGCAAAGGCCATACAGAGCAAACTAAATTATAAGGAGCTTCCCTAGTATAAATGCAGACAAGACAGGGCTTTTCCTTCACCCTTGTGTATTAGGAATCCCAATTCCTTACCTTACATCTCAGGAATTCTGGCCCATGAAGTTTTGACTCCAACTCTCCGATTAAGTTGGCTTGCTCAACTTTATAAATGCAATTTGAATTCAACATGTATGAAAATCTACATATTTTTGGCTGGATTTGTTTTGAAGATAATTTTTCTGATTTCAGAATGCATTGATTTGTTTTTAGCACTGCGTCTCAGGCCTCCAAACATGTATTAGTTAAGCTTAGGGAAGCACCACAGCATAGATTCTTATATCTAAATTCTGGAACGACTTTTTATTGAAGAGACTTTATTTATTCCTGAGCACATGTTTCATCTTTTTCAACACCATAAATACAAATTCATTTATTTTTTTCTCAGGGTAAATGGCTTGAATTCCATGAACAGTGGATATCCCCCGCTGGGCGTTCATTGATTCTTATCGCAACAACAAAAAGTTCCAGTTCCTAAATGTTTAAAACTAGCTGGCGGAAAGGACTAACTCTCATGGAGAGTTGAACACCATGAATCGCATTAAGTTTTGCTAACATCAATCTTTACATTAAGGTAAATTTGCAGTCAGTCCCAACCAAGTAAAGCAATAAGTCAAGAAGCTTGCTTATAAAACAAAAGTTAAGGGATGCTTACCCATTCACCGGGGCAAAGAGAACGGTAGTATTTGGCAAATTTCTCACATTCGCCTGAGTTTTCACCTTTTACTGTCATGCACCTGTAATTAAAGTCAGGCTTAAATTAAAGACTTAAAAAACTCTTTTTGCTGAACATATAGCCAAGAGTCAGGAAATCCACCTATGAAACTCAATGTAGCGAGTGAAACAGTGTCGAGTTTGATTAGTAGTAGGAAAACGAAAATCAACAGGTGCTGTTTTTAGCTCAATCTGGAAAGGAAGCAACAGAATATTAAGTCAGGAAAAAGACTACAGGACAAGATAGAAAGATATAGGCGGCATTAAAATTAAAACACAAATGGGATAATATGTGCCATACCATATAATTTTAAGCAATGAATATTAGCATGTCGTAAATATATGATCCATATGAATGAAGAGAATGTAAACAAAAACAAAATACTCGTCTTATGTTATAGGAGGATCAATGCTGTTGCAGCAAAACTAGAACCAACTTTAGATGGCTTAACTTAAACCGCTGTCATCAAATGTCAAAAAGTGCAGCCAAATTGTTTCATGCCATTTTTTTATGATAACTACGATATAGGTGAAATGAATCATAATAAGTAAGATACTAGCAATATAAAGAAAATAATAATGATTGTGGAGTCAATATTCGAAAAATAAATAAATCCCCGAGGCAATTGTGATATACTGACACACCACCAGTACACTATAAATGATTATGGCTATTAATTTAGACCTTTTGGTTTGATTAAGTAGAGCAGGCACCATACTAACAAAAAATATAGATAAATTAAATTGTTGTAAGTCCTTTGTCTTTCTGGGATGTTCAATTAGACCTCCACTGAAACCAGGTCCTTATAGTTTTGAAATTGTCAACTGCGATTCCAATAGATTTAAGAATTTACAATCGGATCCCTACCATTAGAGCACCGATTATAAGGACGCAAATAAAAGTTATTAAAAACTATATAGATTTTAATAGTTTGAAAGTTGGACCCTTGTCCCTCTAGCTGGAAAATATTAAATTGATACCCTCAATCCAAACTACCAGTGAAGGACTACGTCTGTATATCAGTACTTTCTTTGTCTCGATTATAAGCAAAAATCACTAATCACACTAATTAAGTAATTTAGTTAAATACTATTATTTTTCCTCATCTCATGAAAATATAAGTGGATTCTCAATGGTACCCTTTATGGTCATTGAAAATAAAACTTAAATTAATTGAGGGGTATTTCAGAAATGATTTCATTGAATAGAGTGAAAGAAGTTTTTTTTTTTTAGAGGGAGTGAAAGTAGTTAAATTTGCATACATTCGACACGGCCAAATATATGTATTTTTAGCTTATATTCGAGACTCGATTATTTCAACATCCAAAAGGTATAAGGGACCTAAAGATTAGTTTAAGAGTAAATAACCAAGTCTCCCCCTGAAATTGTAAAGGTTAGACATTAACATCCCTAAAATCCACGGATAGGTATAAAAGACCGATTTTGAATGATGTCAAGAAAACGGGTCCTTCTATTAATTTGTAAGGACTAATTTGACAATAAATGATATAATTCAGGGACTAATTTGTTAGTAAATGGTTTGATTCAATGACTTATTTGACATTAAATTAGATACAAATGAGTAGAATGACTGAGCTGCTCCACATAATTCAAAATGGGGATTTTTTTGTCTATTCGCAAATTTCAATGGTGTAAATGCTCGACCCATACAATTTCAGGGAGCGAATTGGCGATTTACTAATCTTAATCTATTAAAACAAAATTAAACAACTGAACTATAAGAAAACCAGCAAGACATTAATTTAAAATTAAAAAACATGAAATGCTGATATCGTCACGTATAGAATAGAATTACATACAATCCACAATCTTACAGGAAGGAAAAATACACAATGGATACAAAACGATTGAATAGATCAGCAAGAGCATACACATTTTATAACAGATGAATATGCAAAAGCGAAAGAGGAAACGGAATCAGAATTATGGAAAAGCGAAAAAAGGAAATAAAATTGAATTTAAAAATGAATATTCGGTTGTGAATCAGGAGCGTACCTCCGCCATGAGTGAGACAGACTCGATCGATCAGTAATTCAACAGAAAGAAAAGAAAGGAAATGGAAGAAAACCCCAACTTTTTATAGAGGATGGTGATATTAACGGGCCTTCATTAGGCCCAATTAGTTGTATGAAAAACCATAGTTTAAAAATAAAATCATTTTTTTTAATAGCCGAAATGATAAAATTATTGTAAACTCACAGACACGGGTGAAAGTGTCGTAGTTCAAACCCGGGATGTCGACCTAACAATTTTAACATTTAGACCGATTGAGTTAAAATTTATGGATGGACCACTTCAACAAATTATTAACGAAAACTTATGCACCAATCACTTGCCTTGATTTTTACTTTCCTTTTCTTAAATTTTTTTTTTTTGCTAGTTATCATTCGCGCACAACTTCAAAATCATTTTAAATGTTGAATTTGAATTTAAGATCTCCAATTAAACTTATCGAGACTTGAACTATCTCATCCAAGTGCTCTTAAGTTTTATACTTTTTTTTGTAAGATTTTGAAAATTAAAAAAAGCTCTTCAAAAAAGAAGAGATCAACGTTTGATTTTTAGATCCATATTTTCGTTACTTTTATCTTCAACTTTTAATATTAAATTTTTTTAAATTTAATTCATCTAATGTTAAAATATTTTAAATTTTTTAAAATATTCATCTAGTATTAGCTCAATGACATGTAGAGCCAAAGTATAGCTTATAAAACTCTCTTATTCATAGCCTTCTCTAGCCCGTGATAAATAGTTGCAAGCTCAGCGTACATGTTTGAAATTTCAAGGCTTGCCTTACTGACTCACTGAGAGCCAATTCCCTCAGAATATCTGGTAACAACCCCTAACCAGCATGCTCTGGGTTCCCAAAACAAATGACATCTACATTAAATTACAGGAGGGATGTTCAGTTGGTAGAGCACCTCGTTTACACACGCGCCAATGTTTTTTTTTCATAGGAGTCCATCATGTAATTAAAAGAGTTGATCTTATTGAGAAATCCATGTCTTACTCCAGGAATAAAATAAGAGAACAACAGCCTGACAAAGGATTTAGACG